>Ga0172382_10000038_pt1 | contig 202426 bp, 180 predicted proteins | sample Leawel138RmetaG_FD_122245 | JGI IMG/M metagenome (GOLD analysis project Ga0172382, IMG submission 122245) | Leachate microbial communities from a municipal landfill in Southern Ontario, Canada - Leachate well 138R metaG | ecosystem: Engineered > Solid waste > Landfill > Unclassified | place... | reverse complement strand
CCGGGGACCAGGACGTATCAACCGCATCGAGGGCGCGGTGCTGCTGGTCTGTTACATGGGCTATACGGTCTACCTGATCAGCACGGTTTTTGGCGGGCAGGCATAGGTCAATTCGATTCCCGTTTTGGGAACCGAACCGGCGTCCGAAAACTGGATTCGAAGTTGTTGCTGCTCGACGACAGGTATCCGGTTTTACTGCAAACCCGTAACCCTCGTCCGGTGCCGGGAAATCAGGGGAGAAATTCGTTTCTCTGGTCGGGTTGGTGGGAAATGGTTGTGCGAGATGACTTCGGTGTTTATTATCAAGGAGTTACGAGGAGCGCGGGCTTTGAGACTGTTTTGTGGTAGGTCTGCGTTCCCTCCACCAGCTTTCTTTTTAAAATCAATAACTTGCTTGCGATTCTGGCGTGTCATTGTTTCGGGGTTATTCGGGGTGGTTTCAGCCTCAGAATGACACGATAAATGACACGCTTTTTATTGGGTGGCCGAGAATTTTTCCTCGGCCCGGCTGCCTGCCTGGTCATCGGCGGACGGCATCCATTTTCCATAGACCCGGATGATCATGGCCCAGTTGCTGTGGCCCATCTGTCGCGCCACCCACATAGGGTGCTCCCCAGCCGACAGCATCATGGATGCATAGGTGTGGCGCGTTTGATAGGGACGCCGGTATCGCACCTGCGCCTGGCGCAACGGTCTTACCCAGTATTTCCTGATTTCTTGGTCGCCAGTCCATTGCGTTCCCTTGATGGGATGCGCGAAGACAGGGCCTCCGGTGAGTGAATCGCCCCGGGGAATCGCGGAGCCTGTTTTACTTTAACCAAACAGGCTCCGCGATTCCCGGGGCGATTCACGTCACTATCGGCGGGGCCATCAAACTGACCGGGGCCAGCCGCAAGACGCTGAAGCAGCACTTCCGGGCGCTGGTCGAGCGCGGCACGCTTGATCAGCACGGCAGTGGCCGTGGAGTTTGGTATGGCTTGCGCTGAGGGCTGCGGGTTTCCTTGCCGGAGCGCGCGGTGTATTGCACCGCAGTTCGCCTCAAAGTCCGCCTGCGCACACAAGAGTGGTGCCGGTGACATATGAAGCTGCTGGAGAGGCCAGCCAAATAATGGCCTCGGCTATTTCTGCAGGTTCCGCCAGTCGGCCCAGGGGTATTCTGGGCGCGATACGAGCGGGCCGGTCGGGCTCGCCCGCTGTGGCGTGTATTTCGGTCAGGGTGCTGCCCGGTGCCAGCCCGCAGACGCGAATGCCCTGTGGCGCGACCTCTTTGGCCAGGCCCGCAGTGAAAGCCTCCAGCGCAGCCTTGCTGGCGGCATAGTGTACATACTCGCCTGGACTGCCGGTACGCGCCGCGATGGAAGAGATGTTCACGATCACACCGCGCACGCCATGTCGAGAAAAGCTGGCGAGTGCTTCACGGGCGCACTGCATGGCACCCAGCACATTGACTCGGAATACCTGCTCGATGATTGCTTCTTCGGTTTTCTCGAAAGGCCCAATAGGCCCGGTGATACCGGCATTGTTGATCAGACCGTGCAGCGGGCCCACTCGATCCTCGATGAACGCAAACATGCGGCCTATCTCTTTGGTGCAGCCGATATCGGCCTGGATGGTGTAGGCCGTGCGCCTCAATCCCCGGATCTGATCTGCCACGGCTTCTACCGCATCGCGGTGACGAGAATAGTTCAGGACGACGCCATATCCTGCACGAGCAGCTGCCATGGCAGTGGCCGCGCCAATGCCGCGACTTGCACCGGTAATCAGCAGTGTATCGGATCGATGGTGTTCGGACTTGGTCATGGTTGTGGTTATGGTGATTCATTGTGGCAGGACGAGCCTGGCAGATCGGATAATGCCGCGTGCGGGCATGCGATAAGGTCCGTGACGCCCATATCATGGCCCAACTGCGCCAGCAATGTCGTGACTTGCCCACGGTGGTGCGTCTGGTGATTGAATAGGTGCAACAGGATTGCGTCCAATGTCCGGGTGGTTTCGTGGCCTTGTGAAATAGAGCGATAAGTCACGGCACGGTCGAGGTCGGCAGGTTGCAGCGCGGATATGGTCCGGCAGATGGCAAGATCGGTCAGATGGCGCTGTCGTGCCAGTTCGGGGAACTCGGCAAAGAGCTGCTGAGACAGAGAATGAACCGGAAAAGGCTGGTTCGCAAGCCGTCCGAGCCATACGCGATCGCTCAGAATAATGTGGTTCAGTGTGGCATGGATACTGCCGAAGAAGGCCTTCATGTCGAGATGGAGCTCGTCGTCGCTCAATTTGGCGCAGGTTTGATACAACCTGTCATTCATCCATTGATTGTAGTGAGCCATCAAGACGTATAGGCGTAGATCTCGCATTGCAGTCCTTTATATGAGGTCCAGTACGTTCATATGTCAGTAGCCTGGAGGCATGAGCTTCAGGCGCCCCGGGTAGCCTTGTGGCAGCCGGGCGTGGCGCAACCACTCCAGCGCGTACGGCCACAGTACATCCTGGAAGCGATCGTGAAAAAATGCAAAATGCCCAATCGCATCCAGACCAAAATCGGTCGGTCTGAGCCGCAGGTGAAGGCGTTCGCTGACGCTGTAATATCGCAGCAACCTGTCCAGGGCGGCTTCGGTGCCATAAGGGTCGTCTTCGACTCCCAGCGCCAAGATCGGAGCGCTGACTGTTTTGAAATTACGGGCAAGCTCAAGCGCCAGGGACTGGCCACCCGCAGTCCGGATGCCTTTGCGCACGGAATCTTCGAAGCGGGCCGCCATGCGGGCCCAGTCCAGAGCGACGCCTTGGGGCGTGTCTTCCATCCAACCCAATCTCCGGGCTGGCACATGGCCCAGCAGTACTGCCAGGCAGGGCATCAGGATGTGCCACTTGAGGAACATGATGGGGCGTTTTTCGGGTTGATAATCCCGCCAGTACGCAAACTGGGCACCCATGGTGAAGATTCGGCGCACACTGTGTGCGGATTCAGCCAGACCAATCACGAAGCCGCCGATGGAGTGCCCGATCACGTCGATAGGCTGACCAGGGAAATTGTGCGACACGTACCGCAACACCCCTTCGAAGTCATGCTGTCCCCAATCGATCCAGTCAGCCCGGAATCTGCGCAGGCAACCGGGATGTGACTCGCCAATGCCGCGGTAGTCGTAAGTAATGACATCCCAGCCATGATCATGTAGATACTGCGCGAAGCGCGAGTAATAGCGGCAGCGCACCGAGGTGGCGCAATTGATGATGGCAACGGGCTGCAGATTGGAAATGGGGTTGCGCCACTGGAAGCCTCCCAGTGGATAGCCGTCGGATGCGGGGATGTGGATGGATTCAGGCATGATGGTCTTCAGGATTGGCCAGCATGATCGTTCTGAGCATCGTGCCGATTTGCTGGATGGCCCATTCGGTTCGGGATGAAAACGCTGAGGCATGACTCAGGCGCATGCAGTTACGGTATTTTCCGCTGGCCGAAAAAATGGTTCCGTATGCGATGGCGATACTGTGTTCACGCAGCATGGGATCCAACGCCAGGGTGTCGCAAGCGTCAGGCAGTTCGATCCATAAGGTAAATCCGCCCTGCGGGTGGCTGATGCGTGTTCCCGAAGGAAAATAGCGGCGCACCCACTCACTCATGATATCCCGCTGCCTTTGATACTGACGTCGCATACGGCGCAGGTGCACTGGATAATGGCCGCCACCGAGGAATTTGGCGACGGCTATCTGGGGCAGAGGCGCTGTGGGCCCGGAACTGGTGAATTTGATGCGCAGTACTTTGTCGAAATAGCGGCCAGGAGCAATCCATCCGATCCGGAGGCCGGGTGCCAAAGTTTTGGAAAAGGAGCTGCACAGCAGAACTCTGCCCTCGTGGTCGAGCGCCTTGAGTGCGTGTGGCCTGGGCCAGCAATAGGCCAGATCGCCATAGATATCGTCTTCGATGATCGGGATATCGAAGCGTTGCGCCAGTTGTAGCAATTTCAGTTTGCGGTGTTCCGGCATGATATAGCCCAGGGGATTGCTTGCATTGGGGATCAGCTGGATCGCTTTGACTGGCCATTGCTCCAGGGCAAGTTCCAGTGCCTCGAGACTGATGCCCTGGATCGGATCCGAAGGGATCTCGAAGACCTGCAGCCCGTTTTCCTTCAAGATCTGCATCATCCCGTGATAGCTGGGCGAGGCAATGGCCACGATGTCGCCTGGCGCGCACAGTGCCCGTACTGCACAGGACAGCGCTTCCTGGCAGCCCGTGGTCACGATCAGCGCATCCGGCGAGAGGCGATAGCCTGCTTCGACAGCCAGGCGAGCCAGTTCCTCGCGCAGGGCTCGAACCCCCTGAATATCGTTGTAATGCAGACTGGGGATGCCAGCATGCCGTCCTTCTCGGGCAAGCGCGATCTGCAGCGGGCGCAGGCTTGGGGTTTCGACATCCGGCATGCCTCGTCCAAGCTGCACGGTCTCGCTTGCGGATTCCAGTTCAAGAAGGTCCTGCACCTGCCCCCATTCCGACAGATCGACGGGCCGTGGGTCGGGGCTGACCATGCTGGGCAGCGCCGACGGGCGCAGGGTGGCTGGGACGTACCAGCCTGATCGTGGGCGGGCCTGCGCCAGTCCGGCAACCTCCAGCCAACGGTAAGCCTGCTGGACAGTAGTCAGGCTGACCCTGTATTCCGTGCTGAGTTCGCGCACTGAAGGCAGGCGCGCACCGGAGTTGTACGCCCCTTGTTCGATGCGGCTGCCCAGCGCGTTGGCGAGATCCAGATAGCGGCTCATGGCATGACACGATTGAAAACATACAGGGATGCGATGACTGTCACTTTAAAACGCCTGATTGAAAGCGGGAAGATACAGATCAGATCAATTTCCATGATTCAGATCAATCTTGAGCGCGCCTGTATGGCAATCAAGAAAGATCGCTGTGTATTCAAACGAAATGGCTCTTCCATCAAGATATTCGTATCGGCTCTCTGTCTCCATCGTTTGGCCAATGGGGCGAGTGTCAATGCAAATTACTGTCGATATGAGAGACCGTTCATGCCGGAACATTCAACTCTGACACCTCCTGCACGCTGGGCGATTGTGCTTGCCGGTGGGATCCTGATGGGGTTGTCATTGGGAGTGCGCCATACCCAAGGGCTGTTCATGCAGTCGGTCAGCGCCAGCCTGGGGTGGTCATTGGAAACCTATGGATTCGCGCTGGCTTTGCAGAACCTCGTCTGGGGGCTGACGCAGCCGGTGACCGGGTGGATTGCAGATCGCTTTGGTGCTGCCAAAGTGCTGTGCGCCGGTATCCTGACCTATGCGCTGGGGCTGTATCTGGTGGCTAGGTCTCAGGTGCCGGCCAATTTGATCCTGAGCAATGGCGTATTGATCGGCACTGCGCTTTCCGGTATGGCCTTTGGCACGGTCTATGGTGCCCTATCACGTATTTTCGAAGCGCAGCAGCGCAGTTGGGCGCTGGCTGTGGCTGGTGCAGTGGGCGGGCTCGGGCAGTTCTGCCTGGTTCCTTTCGTTCAGTATCTGTTATCCCATGTTGGCTGGCGGCATGCTGCCGTGATCCTGAGTCTGATGGTTCTTGCTGCGTTGCCGCTGGCGCTCGTCCTGCGCGCCCGTCCACAAGCAGATGCAGTGGCTGCGGGCATGCACATCGGCGCGTCCATTCGGGATGCGATGCATCACCGAGGCTTTTGGCTGCTGAATCTGGGGTTCTTCACCTGTGGCTTTCAACTGGCATTCATTGCCACCTATCTGCCCTCTTATCTGCTTGCGCAGGGCCTGAGTCTGCAACAGGCGGGCACGGCCCTGGCGCTGATCGCCCTGGCCAATGTGCCGGGTACATACTTCTGCAGCCGCTCTACCGGGATATGGCGCGCCAAGCATCTGCTGGTGGGACTCTATTCGCTGCGTGTCATTGCGCTGCTACTGTTTCTGGGCATGAGAGTGACTGTCGCAGGCACCTACGCTTTTGCACTGATCCTGGGCTTTCTGTGGTTGGGCACAGCCCCGATGACCAATGAACTGGTGCTGCGGATCTTCGGCCTGCGCTATATCGCTACCTTGTTCGGCATTGTCTTTCTTGGCCATCAGGTGGGCGGGTTCTTCAGCGTATGGCTGGGCGCCTGGGTGTATGAACGAACGCAGTCCTACGACTGGCTCTGGGCAGCCACCCTCGCCGTTGGCTGTTTTTCGGCAATCATCCATGGTTTGATCGATGATACGCCGGTTGTGCAGTCCACGGGCGCTCGTTTGAAAGTGGTGCCCTCATGAGCCTGGTCGCAAGTCTGCGTACTTGTGCAAAGGTTCTGGCAGCCTTGTCAGTGGCCTGGGCCTTGATCCAGGTGTTTGAAAGCTGGCTGGATATTGACCTGCTGATGAATCTGACATGGGGAACTTACGGTTGTGGATGAAGTGGCGCCCTGTCAGCGACCGGCCAGCAGACGCTGCAGGGATCCCCTTCCTTTGCACCCCTGGATGCCGAGCATCAGTGAGAGAGGAAGGAGGATGTCAAGCGTTGGAAAAGGCCTACGGCCACATCGGCCACAATCCGGCTATGGGCTCTCCGCGCCATGCCCACCAATTCAACCTGCGGGGCCTGCCCACATGGTCGCTGACGTTCAATCGTAGAGGGGTCAGTTTCAGGTGTCGCTTGACTGGATGATGGCCAAGATCAGAAACGTGTTGTCAGGACATTGTCCGGACGGCTACAATAAAGGCACCCAAGATCAGTCCGGAGGGGCACCATGAGCACCCTGAATCTTTCCAAGACCGAACGCATTGACGTTCGTGCCAGCGCGCCAGTCAAGCAACTGCTACAGGAAGCCGCACGCGCCTGCCACAAGAACGTGAGTGAGTTCCTGCTCGACGCGGGCGTGACGGCAGCCGCGCAGACGCTGGCGGATCGTCGCCAGTTCGTGCTGGACGACATGCAGTGGCAGGACTTCCAGGATGCGTTGGACCGCCCGGTGCAAGGCAAGCCACGCCTGAAAAAATTGCTGCGTGAGCCCGGGGTTCTGGATTGAGCAGTGCTTACTCCCCCGTTCGCAAGCTGGCTGCAACCGATCAGGTCGATGCGTTCGACTGCGGCCAGGCCGCGCTGAACCAGTTCCTGCAGCGCTACGCGCTGGTCAATCAAAAGGCCAATAGCACGCAGACCTATGTCTGCTGCAAGGGTGATGTGGTGGTCGGCTTCTACAGCCTCGCCGTCGGCAGTGTCGATCCGCAGGCCGCGCCATCGCGGGTGATGAAGGGGCTGGCGCGTCACCCGGTGCCTGTCATGATCCTGGCCCGGCTCGCCGTGGACAAGGCGCATCAGCGTAAAGGTCTGGGCCAGGCCTTGCTCAAGGACGCCCTGCTGCGTACCGCACAGGCTGCCGACATCGCTGGCATTCGCTGCCTGTTGGTGCATGCCAAGGATGACGCAGCGCGGCAGTGGTACCAATCGTGGGAATTCGAGCCCAGTCCGACTGATCTGTACCATCTGTTCCTGATGCTCAAGGATCTCAAAGGCATGTTGACCTGAGGTGGTGTCCCCACCTCAGAGTCCGCCTCTTTCCGCACGAACCCGCAGGAGCCCTCACCAGCTCGCACGGCCCAATGCCAATCCGTTGATTTTCAACAAACTGCTTGATCAGTCCGCGCTTGCGGACTACGGACTTTCTGTTGGCCCGAAATCTGTCTCACCCAGACGGTCGCCGGTGCCGTCACATTGCAAATCGCTGGTACTTGTCGATAACTACCGACGAAACGGAACATCTCAGCCGGCACTGACCTGCGTCGCAACCGTCCTGGTCGACGTTGCGAGGCACGACTCCTCGTAGGCCTCGATGTCGACCTGCCGGCAGAGCACCCGGCCGCAGAGCTTCAGGAACTTGGGCCCGAGTCCCTCGCTGCGCCAGCGCTCCAGGGTGGTCTCTGCAATGACAGGCTGCAACTGTTCGGGGTGCGCGGCGATGCCCCGCTCGAGGAAATCCAGAATAACCTTCGCGGATGAGCTGATGACGGCAGTTTCCGCGTCGCCTGCGTCTTTCTTCATGCGTGCTCCCCGGTTGGAGCATCCTCCAACATATAGCTTGTACTGCGTCCGCCCGCATCCGATTTCCGCAGAACACCCCGTGCAAGCAGATCGTTGATGTCACGCAGGGCTGTGTCGGGCGAGCACTTGGCAATGGCCGCCCACTTGCTGCTGGTGAGCTTGCCTTCAAAGCCATCGTGCAGCTTGTTCAGCAACTTCACCTGTCGCTCGTTGAGTGGCGTGGTTGCCCAACGCTGCCAAAACTGTGCCTTGGCCAGCACGGGATCGAGTGTGCGCTGCGCCTGGTCGACGGCGCGATGGAGGATATCGAGGAACCACGCGAGCCATTCAGTGACGTCCAGCGACCGCTTTTGCGTCCTCTCCAGGATGTCATAGTAGGCCTTGCGCTCGCGCTGGAGCTGCGCCGACAAACTGTAGAATCGCTGCGGGCTGCCATCGGCGCGAGCCAGCAGCAGGTCGCCGATGGCCCGGGCGATACGACCGTTGCCGTCGCCGAACGGGTGCAACGTGACGAACCATAGGTGGCCGAGACCGGCCTTGAGCAGCGGCGGTTCGTTCGACGCCCCATTCAGCCAGTCGACGAAGCGGCTGGTTTCGGCATCGAGACAATCAGCGGCCGGCGCCTGGAAATGCACTCGCTGGCGACCGATGGGGCCGGATACCACCTGCATCGGGCCACTGGCATCATCGCGCCAACTACCGACCTTGATCCTGGAAAGGCCGGAGTAGCCGGTGGGAAACAGTGCGGCATGCCAGCCGAACAGACGCTCCTGTGTTACCGGTGCCTGGCAGTTGGCTGTGGCATCCAGCACCATCTCGACCACGCCCTCGACGTGCCGATCGACCGGCGCAAGCGCGCCGATGTCCGCGCCCAGCCTGCGTGCGATGGACGAACGCACGGATTCGACGTTGAGCTGCTCGCCCTCGATCTCGCTGGTTTTGACCACGTCCTCGGTCAGTGCTGCAAGGCTCGCCTGATTGCGCAGCGCCATGCCGACATCAGCCAGGCGCCCCATCAACAGCCCCTGGGCACGGCTGACCTCAGCCATCGGACCGGCCAGCGCAGCCAGATCGAAGCGCCAGTTCGGCCAGTCGCAGGCCTGCCAGATGTATTTGTAATCGCCGCTATTCATGCGGAGATTATGAGTCACAATCTCCGCATTCGCAAGTTATTCTCCGCAGATAGTGCGGCGATAGAGGGCGATATTCCCTGCACGACTGGCTGCTTGGTGCCGGAATAGGTGCAATCAGCGGTACCCCCAGGCCAGCGCCAACTGGATGGAGGTCGGCGACACGTCCCACGGTCTGACCGGCGCTGTTCCGCCCGGGAGCCAAGCGATATGTGGCGCTGACCCATTCGCCGCAAAGAGGAAGTCGTGGCGCAGTTCAGAAAACCGCAGCAAATGGGGCGTAAATGGGTGTCAATTTGGAATTAGGGGCGGTTTATTTCCCGACCGGGAAATAAGAAATTGGACCATGCTCCAAGTACATAAAACATTCTCGATCGGGAAATATCTCTTGCACTTAGTCCAGTTGTGGCTAATAATTGCTCGATCGGGAAATTAAACAGGCCATGACATCCATTCGATCGCCTCAACAACTCGGCAATGCACTGCGTGCCGCTCGCAAGCAGCTCAGGCTGACCCAGCCCCAGTTGGCGCTGGCGGCTGGGGTGGGTGTGCGCTTCATTGTCGACCTTGAAGCAGGCAAGCGCACCTTGCGGCTGGAAAATGTGCTGCGAGTTATCGATGCCCTGGGCGGTGAAATCCATTTGAGTGGGTTGCCGTCAGTTGTGTCCGACGATCAGCGAGAGGATGACGGCCATGGCACATGAGTTGGACGTCTGGCTTTTCGCAGATCGTGTCGGCACGTTGGCGCTGGTCGATGGGCGGCTAAGCTTTTACTACGCACCCGGTTGGCTGGCACACAAAGACGCCGTTGCCTTGTCCATCTTGCTGCCCCTGCAAGCGCAGCCGTTCGATGATCGCAAAACGCGCCCCTTCTTTGCAGGCCTACTGCCCGAAGGGCGGATGCGCCGCCTGATTGCGCAGCAGTTTCAGGTGTCTGGCCAGAACGACTTTGCGCTGCTGGACCACATCGGCGGCGAATGCGCCGGGGCCGTGACGTTCCATGAGCCGGGACAGGCCCTGCCTGTGCCGAACCGCAGCGATGACATTCAATGGCTGAGCAACGAGGACGTCGTTGCCATTTTGGATGAATTAACGCATCGGCCTATGTTGGCAGGCAAAGGCGGCTTGCGGCTTTCCTTGGCTGGTGCCCAAGACAAGTTGCCCGTGGTTTTTGATGGTGCGCGTATCGGGCTGCCCCGGGGCGGCACGCCCAGCTCTCACATCCTGAAACCGGCCATCCACGCCGCCCCCGACAGCGTGATCAATGAGGGATTTTGCATGGCGCTGGCTGAGGCGATGCAGCTTGCGCCGGCCAAATCAAAAATTCATCGTGTGCTAGATCGCTCATTTTTGCTGGTTGAGCGTTACGACCGGCTGATCGATACGCAGGGGCACTGGCAACGCTTGCATCAAGAGGACTTTTGCCAGGCGCTGGGCGTGGTGCCCGAACTGAAGTACCAGAATGAAGGGGGCCCAGATCTGGCGCAGTGTTTTGAGCTGGTGCGCAGTGTGACCAGGCCCAATGCACCACAAGTTCTGCGGCTGTTTGATTACGTAATTTTCAATGCGTTGATCGGCAATCATGATGCACACGCCAAGAATTTCTCGCTGCTGTACTCAGGTAAGACCCCCGTTCTGGCACCGCTTTACGATACGCTCTCGACAGCGGTGTATCCAACACTGACACCAAAGATGGCGATGAAAATCGGCAGCAAATACAAGTTCAGCGAAGTACAGGCGCGGCACTGGGAGCAGTTTGCAGAAGGAGCAGGCTTCACCAGGGCGCAGGCCAAACGGCGCATTCTGGAATTGGCAAGGTTGCTACCAGCGACAGCGCGCAAGCTCCAGTCTGTCCCCGGACACAGTTTTGCTGGCAATGCCGTGGTTGAGAAAATCAATACCTTGATTGAGCAGCGCTGCACCCTGACGATTCGGAGGCTCACCGATCCTGTAGCCGACAATGACGCAGTCGCCGATCCCCCTACCTGAGCGACCATGCGGACGCGGATTCGATTCCGGCGTTGGGAGTTGAACAGGCACTGGAACACAGACGGGTTTGATGCCCGTTCCCGGCGATCGAGTTGATGGTACGCAGGTGCTGCCAGTGCTCAGCGGGGAAGTCATAGAAGGCGAGCAGTGCCTCGCGGTCCTCGGTGAGCTTGGCAGCCGCCTTGGGGTACTTCGCCTGGTAGGTGGCGACAAACTGTTCGAAAGCGCTTTGTGCTTCATCGCGCGTGGCGGCCATCCAGATTTCATGCAGCTGGGCCTTGGCCCGGGGCTGCAGGCCCTTGGGCAGGGCGTTCAGGATGTTGGCCGTCTTGTGCACCCAGCAGCACTTCAAGCGCCTCGCGCATGTCGCCGGTGGACACCCCCTTCAGGTATAACCACGGCGGTGCGGCATCGAACCGCGGATACGCGTCAAGGCAGGCCGGCTTTGGTGCTCTATTCGTGGTGTCATTTTGGCACCGTTGTGCTAGACTTCCTCCATCGAACTGATGGAGTCCGGCCATGACAGCCGCAACGCTTGACCGTGGGCGCATCACGGCTCGTGTGCCGAGAGCCGTGCAGGAAACCCTGGAGATGGCCGCCAGCCTGACCGGCGCGACCCTGAACCAGTTCGTCGTTCAGACGGCGCTGCGTGAGGCCGAACGCATCATCGAGCAGGAGAGGGTCATCCGTCTTTCTGCCCGTGACACCGAAGCATTCTTCGCGGCACTGGATAATCCGCTGCCTCCCAATGCCGCGTTGAAGGCTGCTCTCGAAGACTACACGGCACGACGCAATGATCAGACTGGAACCCTTGACTGGGCACCACGATCGAAACGGGTTTGATTGTGGCGTCGAGGCCCTGAACGTCTGGCTCAAGCAGATGGCGCTGCAGCACCAGAGCAGGGGGATCTCGCGCAGCTTCGTTGCTGTGCCCGCCGATGCGTTGGCGGCGCAGTCGTGCGTGCAGTCCGGCTACACGGTGCAAGCCGATAGCATCCTCGGCTTTTACGCCCTGACTTCAGCGTTCGTGCTGACCGAGAACTTGCCCGCGAATCAGGCCAGGCGCTACCCGCGTCAGATTCCGGTAACGCGCCTGGCGCGCCTGGCCACGCGCGCCGACATGCAGGGCCAAGGCCTGGGCTCGTTGCTGCTGGCCGACGCCGTGAACCGCGCCCGCAGCGCAGCGCAGGCCGTGGACAGTGCGGGCTTGTTCGTGGATGCGAAGAACGAAGCCGCCGCGCGGTTTTACCAGCATTACGGATTCACGCCATCTACCGACCAGCCGTTGAAGCTGTTTCTGTCGCTGTGGTGAGGCGACCGATCTACAAGGCCTTGCAGGTCGCCCGGTCAGCCTGCAGGCGCCACGCCGCCTGGTGTCGCAAACCGGATCTGTGCGGCCGCCGAGCCAAACGCGATGAACGGCACATGATTCATATGTACCGCGTCTGGGATAAAAACTTCCAAATCTATGGCGCACGTAAGATCTGGCGCGCCGGACCTTTCATGCCGATCTACTCAACCGCCTGTGGGTAGCGTCGACCTGCCGGTATAGCACCCGCCCACAGAGCTTCAGGAATTTTGATCCGATTCCGACGCTGCGCCAGCGCTTCAGGGCGGCCTCGCGGCTGCTCCAGCGGGCGGATTGTGAGCCGCAATCTCCGCATGCGCAAGTTGGACGCGTATCATGGATGCCTTCGCTGCCCCAGGCAGCTTTCATGCCCAGGAAATCATCATGAACACGACATTGCGCACGGCTATTTTGGGGTCCGCCTTGTGGGCGGCTTTTGCACTGCCCGTTGGGGCACAGAGCCTGATGGACGGATTGAAAGATCAGGCGGCCACAGGCCTTCTGGGTGGCGGCGGGGCCGCCACACCGGCTTCAAGCACTGGCCTGGGCAGCATGCTGGGTGGTAGCGTAGGGGCTCAGGCCCTCGGTTTGCCGGGTATCAGCGGCGACATGGCCGGCAATGTGGCAGGCGTCTTGCAGTATTGCATCCAGAACAACGTACTGGGCGGTGCCGATGCGGCCAGCATTCAGGAGAGCCTGCTGAGCAAGGCCGGCCTGGGCAGCCCCCAGGAACAACAGCAGGACATCGGCTACCAGCAAGGGCTGTCTGGCCTGCTGTCAGGTGATGGTGGGTCGTTTGATGTCAGCAAACTCAAGGACAACATCAAGACCAAGGCGTGCGATTACGTGCTGGATAACGCGACATCCTTGATCTGACACCGCTGTTGTCGGCGCCTATTCGCGTGGCAACTTCGTTCAACGACTTTGCCGGCGCGATTCCAGCGGCGATTCACCTTGCCTGTCGAGCGTCAGCGGAAACCCAGATCGCCAAGCGGCGCACCTGCCTTCGAAGCCGTCGAACACCTTGTTCTGGATCAACTGCTTTTCGGCTTTCTCAGGCTATCATATCCATATTGGAAACATGGATATGATCTGGTGATCCCGTGACCCAGCCATTCTGGATCAATTCCCGGGTTCGGCAACAAAGGAGCGCACAATGGCACGATTCAAGGCACACACTCTGGTCATCGCCCTGGCTTTGGCATGTACAGGCATCGCATATGGCCAGTCGAACGAACCGGTCGAGCCGATCCCCTACCCGGAGGCGGGTGATCCGGCCAAGATCGAACTGGGCAAGAAGCTGTTCTTTGACCCGCGCCTCTCGAAATCAGGCTTCATTTCGTGCAATTCCTGTCATAACCTCAGTACGGGTGGTTCCGACAATCTGGCCACTTCGATCGGTGACCGATGGCAGCAGGGCCCGATCAACTCGCCCACGGTGCTCAACTCATCGTTGAACATGGCCCAGTTCTGGGATGGCCGGGCCGGTGATCTGCGCGAACAGGCCGGCGGCCCGATCGCCAACCCCATGGAAATGGCCTTTACTCACGAACTGGCAATTGAACTGCTGGCCTCCATTCCCCAATATGTGGATGAATTCCAGCGTGTGTACGACAAGCCGGAAATCACGATCGACGAGGTCACCGACGCGATTGCCGCATTTGAAGAAGTGCTGGTGACACCGGACGCCCCCTTCGACCTGTGGCTCAAGGGCGATGAAACAGCCCTGTCGGACCAGGCGCTGGCGGGCTACCAGCTGTTCAAGACCAGTGGTTGTGTCGCCTGTCACAATGGCCCCAATCTGGGTGGACGATCCTTCCAGAAAATGGGGCTCATCGAACCATATCAGACCAGCAATCCGGCTGAAGGGCGCGTCGCGGTGACCGGTATCGATGCCGATCGCTTCAGCTTCAAGGTGCCGACACTGCGCAATGTCGAACTGACATATCCTTATTTTCATGATGGCGCGGTCGATACGCTGGCGGAAGCGGTGGACATCATGGGCAGGCTGCAACTCGGCCGGCATTATTCAGACGAGGAAAATGCCCAGATCGTGGCATTCCTGAAGTCGCTCACCGGCAAGCAGCCCGAAATCGTGCTGCCGATTCTGCCGCCATCTTCAGATGCCACGCCGCGTCCGACGCCATTTGAAGACTGAGCCAATGTGCAGAAACTCGGGTGGCGCGCCCGGGGCTGTCAGCGTGTAGCTGCAACCAGGCCGCCATCCACCACGATTTCGGTGCCGGTGATGTACCTTGCCTCATCCGACGCCAGGAACGCAACCGCATGGGCCACGTCCCAGGCATCGCCCATGCGGCCCGCAGGCACCTGGCTGTTGCGCAGCTTGACGAAACCGTCGATATCCCCGCCCGCGTATTTCTGGGCCAATCGATCCACCAGTGGCGTATGCATCAAGCCAGGCACCACGCAATTCAGGCGAACGCCGCTGCCGGCGTGTATGACAGCGGTCGTTCTTGTCATCTGGATCAGGGCCGCCTTGCCGGCCGCGTAGGCCACCTGCGGCTTGCCCACGTAGCGCATGCCGGCAACCGATGCGATGTTGATGACCGAACCACTTCGGCGTTCGATCATATCCGGCAAAACATGCTTGCAGGTCAAGAAGGCCGACTTGACATTGAGTGCCATCTGGTCATCCCAGGTCTGTTCGCTCATGCTCACAGGATCGCCAGGCTCGGATTGGCCGACATTATTCACCAGGATGTCGATCTGCCCCATACTGGACAGGCACGCTTGAACTGCGTCCAGAATCTCGTCGCTGTCTGTCACATCGCAGGCGCGAACCGCACAGGTGCCCCCCTCGGTTTCGATGATGCTGCGGGTTTCTTCTGCCGCTTCCAGGCTGCGGTCCAGGCCAAAGACCGTGGCCCCTTGGCGTGCCAGCGTGACGGCGATGGCCTTGCCGTTGCCCCAACCCGGCAAGGACGAGCCACAGCCCGTTACCAGGGCCACCTTGCCCTTCAAATTCAGCATTTTTTCATTCCATCCAAGATCGAGCTCATCGCGGGAGAAATTCCAGCGTAGTGTACGCGCATGCTCAGTATAAGCAATGGCGTGGACGCTCCCGTCCAAGCTTTGTCATCCAGGTTCAGGTACTCGAGTGTCAGTTGCTTCAGCTGCCCTCGAGCGTGACCATCAGGTGCCCTGTGACTCGTCATCGGAAGCCCCACGGCTGACGTTCTGGCAGGGCGGACAACGCAAGGTCGTTTGCTGCGATATACCCAGACGGGCCAGGTCAGCATGGTCTCTCCAGTAGTCATGGCCGCACCGTCATCGCTCATCGGGGCACAAGCTCGGACGCGCTTCGTGAACGCCCGCGACAGGCCGTGCAGGAGGTTTCGCGAGGTCTGATCCAGACACCATTGCCGATCGCGGACCAGCCGGATGTGATCGTGATCGTCGATGGCATCGAGCAACTTCAAGCATCTCGGAGGGAATTATCCTCTACCTATTACGCTACCTTGCCAAATTTCCACAAATACCCAGCAGGAACGACGACCATATTCACAGCGACGACCATATTCACGCAGGTTCCGAAGCATTCTCAGTGCAGCGTAATGTGTTGCGTTGGATCGAGGCGTTGGTCAGGTCCGGCTTCCTCCTGCCAGCGCAGCTTGGGATCTCATTGCTGGATGCCACCGAAGGGCCTGGTGGCTTCCAGAAAATCCCGGATCTGCTCGCCCCAAGCATGCGCTCATTTGCATTAAAGATAATGAATCCATCGAAGATAGCGGTGAATGGGTTCAATAAATCGCCATTCACCACCAAGCCTCCGGCCCGATGTACCTCACTATTGACGATCGCTCTTCTTTCTGCTGATAGTATAAATGTATCACATTATTCAATAATAATATTAGACAACTAGTGCATAAGCGTCGATAGTAGAGTCGAGACAGCGCGGCGTTCCGCGGGTTGCACGTCATATCACAGCGATCACCTATGCTGATGAGTAGGTGCTTTGAGATGTTCAACCGGACCAGGCCACCGCGAGCGGTGCAGCACTATTTGGATTGAGGTGCACAGCTTTCAGGAGACACAGCGGTTCGCTGATAGGCGAGTGCACCTGGCAGAGTATTATTTGTTAACAATTTGATCAGGAGCAATCAGTAGTTATATTGTTCGGAATATAAAAATAAGTAGTACCTTTTTTAAAACATAAACAGGAGGCCCTTGGGCTGGAGAAAGAAATGCAAACGAGTATGCTCAAGATTGCAATGGCCATCACTGGTGCGCTATCGCTGATGTCTGCTGGTACTGCAGGAGCAGCTGACGTATCCGACGATGCCCTGAAGATCGGTTTGATCACAGACATGTCCGGCTTGTATTCCGATATTGGCGGGCCCGGCGCAGTGGTGGCGGCACAGATGGCGATTGATGACGCAGGTGGAAAGGTACTTGGAAAACCCATCATGCTGCTTACCGAAGATCATCAGAACAAGGTGGATATTGCTTCGGGCGTAGCGCGTCGCTGGATTGATCTGGAGCATGTCGACATGATTGCCGGCATGAATAACTCATCGGTGGCACTGGCAGTACAGAAGCTGGCGTCCGAGAAAAAAGTGCTTACCATGAACACCGGTGCAGGTGCAATGCTCACGGAAAAGCATTGCACACCGTACGGGATTCAGTATACCTATAATACATATGCCCTGGCGACAGGGGTGGCGGAAGGCATATCGCGCGATAATGTCAAAGACTGGTATTTGATCGTGGTCGATTATGCCTTTGGTGATTCGATGGCCAATGACGCGACCAAAGCTCTCACCAGCCTGGGCAGCAAGGTAATCGGCAGCGTGCGTGTGCCCATCAATGCGAGCGATTTTGCGTCGCCGCTTCTCCAGGCCCAGTCGTCTGGCGCCGATGTTATCGCTCTGGCAAATTCCGGTCAGGACTTGATCAATACCATCAAGCAAGCCAATGAATTTTCAATAGGTACGGACGGCAAGCAGCTGGTGGCATTTCTTATTTTCCTGACTGACGTCAAAGCCATGGGTCTTGATCTCGCACAGGGGCTGACATTTGCTACAGCATTCTACTGGGACAGAACCGATGCCACTCGGAAATGGTCAGAGCGCTTCTACGAGAAGCATGGTGCAATGCCAACAATGGTACAGGCAGGTTTGTACTCGGCGGTCAGTAATTATATCAAGGCTGTCGCCGAGGCTGGAACCGATGATTCCGATGTCGTCAGGAAAAAATTGGGCGAAATGACCATTAATGATTTTTTTACCAATGATGGCCATATACAAAAGAATGGGCAACTTCGGCATGATATGTATCTTGCGAAAGCGAAGAAGCCAGAGGAATCACGTTCTCCGTGGGATCTTTTGAACATACTCCAGACCATTCCGAGTAAGCAGGCCACCATTTCGGATGCAGATAGTGAGTGCCCATTATCTCATGAATGAATCATGAATAATATGGCAGATCGAAATCAATACTAAACAGGAGACACACCACGAACAAATAAGCAGCAGTTGTCATATTTCAGCTTGTTAGTAATGACGTAGATTTGATGGGCGGTTGGTATTGTTTTAAAAAATCACATGTGTCAATAACGCCTGGTGCATAAGATGGAATTTATGATGGATAGGAGAGCATAAAATGAAAGATATTGTCAGAGCAGCTGTAATTCAGTTTACACCCGTGCATATGGACAAGCAGGCGAATCTTGAAAAACTGGCCGAGCTGATCATAGAGGCTGGAGAGAATGGCGCGGAACTGATCGTTACCGGTGAAACAGGTATTCCTACTTATCCTTACTGGAGAAACAGATTTACCTACACAGACAAGGATCCGGAGGTTATGGATGCCTGGCGGCAAGTTGTCGTCGACTATTACCGTGAGTCCGTACGAATTCCAGATGATCTCGACCTTTTGTGCGCTGCTGCAAAAAAAGTACGCGCACATTGTGTCATCGGGATATCTGAGCAAAGCGACGTGCCTGGAAGCAACACGTTGTTCAATACTCAGGTGCTTATTGGTCCTAATGGAAAAGTACTGGCGCGACACAGGAAACTCGTGCCCACCCACGAAGAGCGGGTCGTTTGGGGGCGTGGTGATGGTTCCGATTTCAATGTGTGGAAAACGAAGCTGGGCAATATCGGTGCGTTGGTATGCTATGAAAACCACATGCCATTCATGAAAGCCGGTTTGATCGCAATGGGCGAAGAAATACATGTCTGTTGCTGGCCTGGCTGGTTCGCGGGCGCGTCTGAAAAGGGCTTGGCCAAGGGTGCCACAGTGGATGTGGGCGCAAGTGACATTGATTCCTGCATCCGCGAGTATGCCTATTCGAGTCAGAATTTTGTACTTAGCGCAAGCCTCTATGTACCATTGGATTCGATCCCGGACAGCTTCCCATTCAAGAAATTCGGAAATTGGGATTGGGCTGTAGGCGGATCGGCCATTGTGAGTCCTGCGGGTGAGTATCTTGCAGGGCCAGTATTCAACGAGGAGGCAATATTGTATGCAGATCTGGACCCTGCTGTCCGTATACGGGCAAAGCACAGGCTTGACGCAGTAGGTCATTATGCAAGACCTGATATCGTATCGTTGAAGATCAACAATAAGCCCTTCAACTGCATCGTAAATGAAATCGACGAGCTGGAGTTGGAAGCGGAAGATCCAAGCAAGGCGGTCACCGCCGATAGCGAGGCCGCCGAAAACGAATAGACTTCGCCTTTAAAAGGAACTGCATTGATTCGAGTATTATCTGAGTGCAGAAGATATTCATTGGACTAAATATCGCGTCAAGTGCAGTTTCTGGTGAATTTCATCGAGTGTCAAAAGGAAATTGGTGATATATCATGGAAAGACGATCGTTTCTGTTAGGTGGCGCGGCGTTGACAACCTCCTTGGGATTGGCGGGCCGCCTGGCTCATGCGCAAGGTAATCTACCTGGAATTGACGAATCCAGTAAGACGGTTACCATTGGTGCGTTTACGCCAATTACTGGCCCTGTGCCATTTTATACTTTGCTTACACACGGAGCGGACGCCTGCTTTAGGTGGGCAGAACAGACCAATCAGTTGGATGGATGGAAGATAAAATACATCACATATGATGATGGTTACGACCCAGCTCGAAGTGTTGCTGTTACAAAAAGATTGGTTGAAGAAGATAACATCTTCGCGCTGGTCACACCGGTTGGCACGCCTACCACGGTAGCAACTGTACCGTATGCCAAGTCTATTGGTTTGCCAATCATAGGGCCATTAGGCGGCTCTCCGGAGTTTTATTCAGAGCCACTGGTTTTCACACTATTTCCGGATTATGGCTGGTCTGCTGGAGCAAGCGCACAGTATGCACTGGAAGGGCTGGGCGCAAAGAGAATCGGATTTCTCTGGGAAAACGATGAGGTGGGACGCTCTGCAAAGAGAGGGTTTGACACCTATATGGAGTCTAAATCGCTGAAGCCGGTAGCTTCATTGTCCTTTGAGGTCAAGAGCACGGATTTTGCACCACAGATCAGACAGCTGATCAAGGAGAAGGCTGACGTCGTGATCATGTTCGGCGCCAACTCAAATTTGGCGCTCGCACTGAAGTCGGCAAAATTGCTGAATTTCGATGCCAATTGGATTGCGCCATTCTTCAATGCCGATCCTTCAACGCGCAAATTGGCTGGTAATGCCTTGAATGGCGTGAAATTTTCCTCGTGGCTGTTGCCGGTCACATCTGAGAATGAACGCATCAAGATCTACAGGGAAGCCAGTAAGGCGTATTACCCCAAGGATCCTTTTGGAATTTTTGGACTGAACGGATGGACAAATGCAGAGTTGTTTGTTGTAGGCATGCGCATCTTGCTCGAAAGTGGAAATTCACTAACCAGGGAAAATTTCATCCGTGCGATGAATTCGATCCGTGATGTTGACATTGGCGGCACGGAGAAAGTGACATTTAAACTAGGGGACCATCGAGGTACCAGGCAAGAATGTATCATTGAAGCAATGCCAAGTGGTGAATTTGAAATGGTGCGAAATTTCGAACCATATCCGAAGGTCGTGTTTGATCAAAAATTAGTTTAGAATATCCGCATATTTTACTGAAGTCATTGGGCGGGTTGATGGTCCACGAATGCCGTCAACCTCGCCCGATTTTAGTTAGACGATAATGCTGGCGTGAATTTAATGAAATTGGTACTTTTAAATGCACGGAGCAATCGTCTTAATTTATCATCCAGGTGCGGATAGTAATAATGATTGATTTAATTGGTCTGATATGGTCCGGGTTAGTCAGCGGCTGCCAATATGCCATTGGCGCAATTGGGTTGGTCCTTATATTCAAGAGTTGTAAAGTTGTAAATTTTGCACACGGTAATATTGCGGGTTTGGCGGCGTTTCTCATATATGCGGTGACATTGGAGGAGTCTACAGGCATAAATTGGCTACTGGGAAGCTTATATGCCATTGCTGCGGTAATCATGCTGGCGGCGATCATCTATGTTCTAATCATGCCGATTGTGTTCAAATCGGATATAACCAGCACCATCGCAACCTTGGGCGCAGGGCTGATAATTCAGGGTATTACGCAAATTGTGTACGGCGCAGACATTGTCGCTCTGGATCTTCCTATTCCTGACTGGCGTTATGATCTAGGCCCAATAGTCTTCACTTCTTATAACCTGTTGGTGTTTACCATAACGTTATTGACGATTGGTGTCTTGTACTTTGCCATTGATAAATCGAAGATTGGAGTAGCCTTCAGGTCAGTCTCGTCCAATCCGTTTGCTAGTCAGGTATGCGGCCTGAATTTGAGCAAGGTACAGTTGATTTCCTGGATTGCGGCTGGAATTGTTTCCGCAATAGCCGCAGTGCTAATCGTGCCCACAACATTCCTCTCTACTACAAGTGTTGCAACATTCATGCTATTGGCTTTTGTCGCAGCAGTTGTTGGTGGATTCAATAGTATCGCCGGGGCTGTAGTAGGCGGCTTGCTGGTTGGTGTACTTAATAATCTTTTTGCCTTCTATCTTGGAAGCGAATTGCAAAACACGTATATGGTTGTGGTGATTTTACTGATCTTGAATTTTTTTCCAAACGGGCTGATGGGAACTGGCGGAGGGGTCTCACGTGTCTAATAGAAAGTCATCAAAGCAGGGACATCAGTTCATGCTTGGAGCGAAGACACCACCGGCAGCGGTTACATTCAAGTATGGTCTCATGATTGTGCTTGCGGTATTGCCAATTATCGGGCCGCAGAATTACTGGGTGTTTACGCTTGGTCTTTCATTTTCATTCGCAATTATCATTATTTCAGTCAGTTTTCTTGTGCGCTACGGAGGCGAAGTGTCCATCGGGCACGGGGTATTCGCAGCTATAGGTGCCTATACCGTAGCAATGCTTGAGAAATATTTTTCTCTGAGTCTATTCATTAGTCTACCTTTAGGAGTTATAGCAGGAGCCCTGGCGGCGTTGATTGTGGCAGTTCCGTCCAGGCGGATTTCCGGAATTTATTTAACGGTAGTGACCATGGTTGTGGCCTTGTCACTCCCAGAACTACTTCTGTATTTCACATCGTTCACCGGAGGCTACGAAGGTCTGCATACCAGTGGAAGTGCAATCGAAGGTATGTCAGCAAAAAACCAGGGTTACTACTTTCCTCTTGTTGGCCTGATATTCATTGACTATATCTTGCGTAATTTCCGTGCATCCAGGCAGGCTATGTCGTTGCTATTGTCCAGGACGTCAAAGCTCGCTGGTGAATCATTTGGGATTTCAGGGAGTTGGTCGCGTATTTCTTGCTTCACTATTAGCGGTGCCATAGCCGCGTTCGGCGGCGGGTTGCTGGCATTCAATGCTACTGCGATATCACCTAATAACTTTACTGTATGGACTTCATTTTATTTACTCGTAGGGTCAGTTGTTAGCCTGTATTCATTGTCGTTTTTCGGCGGTCTTGTTGGCGGTCTGTTCATAGCATTCATTCCAATTCTTCTGGCTGGCTTTGGCGACTTGGTGCTTGTGTTCTATGGTGCTACGCTTTTGATTGTGGTTGTGGGTGGTAATGTGCTCCAGAAGTATACGAAGCTATTCGAGCAAAAGGATTATCTCAAATGACGAATCATATTCATGGCAGTGTGCTTTCAGTCACTGGGTTGAAATTGTCGTTTGGTGGAAACACGGTATTGCACGGTATCTCATTGGATTTTGGTGCAGGAAAGATAATTGGCCTCATCGGGCCGAATGGAGCGGGTAAGACGAGTTTCTTCAATTGCCTGACCGGACTGTATCATCCACAGGAGGGCAGTATCTGCTTTGAGGGGCAAGATCTGACCCATACACAACCATATCAACGAGCGGTGCAGGGGTTTTCTAGAAGTTTCCAGCATGTTGTGTTGTGTAATGAGCTGACTATTATTGAAAATGTGGTAGTTGGATTAAATCTATATGCTAAGTCAGGGTGGCTATCTGCTTTTCTTCCCCTGAGTGACGCTAGAAAAGAACGTTCCAATAATCTTGACCTCGCGATGGAAACTTTGGAGCGGCTGGGAATTTCCAGTGAAGCCAATAAGTTTCCGAATGAACTGCCCCCTGGCCTGTTGCGGCTGGCGGAAATTGCGCGTGCGATCGTCGGCAGTCCGAAAGTCATGCTGTTGGATGAACCTGCAGCCGGTTTAAATTCAGTTGAAACCCGGGACTTATCCCAAACCATACTGAGTCTTCGTTCCAAGGAACTTATCATAATCGTGGTTGAGCATGATATGGACTTGGTGATGAATGTGTGCGATGAAATTCATGTACTTAATGTTGGCAGCATATTGGCATCCGGCACCCCCAGCGAAATTCAAAATAATACAGAGGTTATTGAGGTTTATCTGGGAGGCGAGCTATGAGCGATGTCGATTATTCTTCGTTTCTGGCAGTGTCCGATCTAAGGGTAGCATACGGGGCTATTCAGGTTGTTCATGGAGTCTCGCTTGCTATTGAAACAAATTATGTTTCTGCGCTTTTGGGCGCCAATGGCGCGGGTAAGTCCAGTACGCTCAAGGCAATTGCGGGCCTTGTGCCGGCCGTGGGGTCCATCCATTTCGATGGCAAGGATATATCGAAATTAAATGCTGCACAAAGATTTCATTTGGGGATTTCCTATGTTCCTGAAGGGCGCGCGATTGTGTCCGAATTGAGTGTAGAGGAAAATCTGCTGCTTGGTGGGTATTTTGTGGATCGAAAGATAAGAAAGAGACGACAGGAATCCATTCTCAACTTCTTTCCGGAATTAGCGAATAGATTGAAGGCTCCGGCGGGGTTTTTAAGCGGTGGGGAACAGCAGATGTTGACAATTAGCCGGAGCCTGATGTCGGCGCCACGGCTGTTGCTGCTCGACGAACCGTCCTTGGGACTGGCGCCATTGCTGATTTCCCGTGTTTATGAGCGATTGTCGGAGATACATGAAAAAAACCCGTTTTCTGCCTTGTTGGTGGAACAAAATTTCTACGCGGCGACAAAGTTTGCACGCCAGGCATGGATTATGCGCAATGGAATTCTAGTGGGTGAGCTGGATGAGGAAGCAATCAAGGATAACGATGCAAGGAATGCATTGATAGGGGCTTATTTAGGCAAATAATTATTTGATCAAGAAACTGGCCATAGCGACCTTCTTTGATGGGCATTACAGTGTTTATAAGATATTTGCGATCGTTTCCGGTAAATTCGAAACACGAGCGCCGGGCCATTCGCTGTTGGGATTGATTGCGATTGTCAATCATACCTATTCATACATATTTGAACGCGCATGGGAAATAAAGAGGATTTCTTTCAATCTGTGTGGTGGTAATTATGATTGTGATTATATTGTGAATAACCTGTGGACCATGCGAACGCGATTTGGTTCCGGGTACGCGGACATTCTCGGACGGCAGGGCTTCGGTAGTATTTTGTGCGATCCTGGTTCAGGATATTCTGGCGAAACGCGAAGCGCACAGCATCATGATATGAAATTCCCGACACGATGAAACATTCCATGGCGACTCATAATTCACCCCAGGCGGACACGGCGCCTGCAACCGCACTGGGCGGCCTGCGCGTACTGGATCTCTCACGCGTGTTGGCGGGCCCCTGGGCATCGCAGACCCTGGGCGACCTGGGGGCGGAGATCATCAAAGTGGAACGACCCGGCGAGGGCGATGACACGCGTCACTGGGGCCCCCCGTATGTGCCGGGGTCGGTCGATGGCGATTCTGCTGACGCGGCATACTTCATGTGCACCAATCGCAACAAGAAGTCCGTGGCCATAGACATCTCGAGTTCCGAAGGGCAGGCCCTGGTGCGCAAGCTTGCAGCCTGCAGCGATGTGGTGATCGAGAACTTCAAGCTCGGTGGGCTGGCGCGCTACGGGCTCGATTATGACAGCCTCAAGGCGGTAAATCCGGGGCTGGTGTATTGCAGCATCACCGGCTTCGGTCAGACAGGCCCGTATGCGAACCGGCCCGGTTATGATTTTCTTGTCCAGGGCATGTGCGGTCTGATGAGCGTCACGGGCCGGGCCGATGGCAGCCCGGGTGCGGGCCCCCTGAAAGTGGGGGTCGCGCTCACGGACATCCTGACTGGCATGTATGCGAGCACGGCCATATTGGCTGCCCTGCGCGCACGCGATATCACCGGGATGGGTCAGCATATCGATCTGGCCTTGCTGGACGTGGGCGTGGCCTGCCTGGCCAACCAGAACACGAATTATCTGTACGGCGGCAAAGTCCCCGGCCGCATGGGCAATGAGCATCCCAACACCACGCCTTACCAGGATTTTCCAACGGCCGATGGGCACATGATCGTGGCCGTGGGCAATGACGGCCAGTTCAAACGCTTCTGTATTGCTGCCGGGCGCCCCGAATGGGCCGAAGATGAGCGCTTCAGGCTGCATGCGGCCCGCCTGGAGAACCGCGAGGCCTTGATCTCGCTTGTTCGCGCGCGTACTCGTGAACGCACCACGCAAAGCTGGGTCGCCACGTTCGAGCAGGCAGGGGTACCCTGCGGGCCCATCAACACCATTGCCGACGTGTTCCAGGATGCCCAGGTTCGCGCGCGTGGCATGCTGATCGACTTGCCGCACAGGCAGGCGGGCGAGGTGCCGATCGTGGCCAGCCCCATCCGCCTGTCGGGTACGCCGGTACAGTATCATCAGGCGCCACCTGTGCTCGGGCAGGACACGCGCGCCGTCTTGCAGGGCTTGCTCGACGTGCCGACGGCAGCCCTGGATCATCTGGTCGAACAGGGGGTCATTCAATGAGCACCCTGGCGCCGTTGGTGATCGCGGCCATACCAGCCGAAGACGAGGTCCTGCGCACCGAGGTCAGCGCTTTTCTGCAGGCCGCAGTGGCCGATCGGCCCGCCTGGGAACGCGCCAAGACCTGGTCGGGGGTGGATCGTGACCTGAGTCGCCAGATGGGTGCGCGCGGCTGGATCGGCGTGACCTTGCCGCCGGCCTATGGTGGCGGGGGGCGCAGCGTGTATGCGCGTTACGTGATTGTCGAAGAATGCCTGAACTGGGGCGCACCCGTGGGCTGGCATTGGATTGCCGACCGCCAGAGCGCACCCATGATCCTGCGCTTCGGCACTGAAGCACAGAAGCAGTTCTATATCCCTCCCATCTGCCGGGGTGAATCGGCGTTCTGCATTGGCATGAGCGAACCGAACTCGGGATCGGATCTGGCCAGTGTGCGTACGCGCGCTACCCGCACCGATACGGGCTGGCTGCTGAGCGGACAGAAGATCTGGACCACCAATGCCGACCAGTGCCAGCACATGATCGCTCTGGTGCGCACCAGCGGCACTGCCGAAGATCGCCATCGTGGCCTGTCGCAATTCATCGTGGACTTGTCCCTGCCGGGGGTCGAGGTGCGCCCCATCCAGGATCTCTCGGGGGAAAGCCATTTCAGCGAAGTGTTCTTCGACGACGTGGAATTGCCCGATGGCGCGCTCATTGGTGCCGAGGGCGAGGGCTGGGCGCAGGTCACCGCCGAACTTGCCTTCGAGCGCAGCGGGCCCGAGCGCATCTTCTCCAGCATCATCCTGTTCGATGCCTGGCTGGATTTTGTGCGCGCCCTTGGCGATCAGCGCAGCAGCACGCAGCGCCTGGCAGGCCGCATTTTTACCGAACTGGCTACCTTGCGCGCCATGTCGGTGGCACTTACAGACCAGCTGGCCCAGGGCAAGAGCCCGGTGGTGGAGGCGGCCTTGGTCAAGGATCTGGGGACGACCCTCGAGCAGAATATCCCGCTGTGGCTGGCCGACGATCTGTTCGCGCGCGACCCGGGCAGTGTGCCGTCTTCCCTGCTGCACACACTGGTCATGTTGACCCGTATCGCCCCCAGTTTTTCGTTGCGTGGCGGTACCCGCGAGATTCTGCGCGGCATGGTTGCGCGTGGCCTGGGCCTGCGTTGATGATCGGCCGTGCCGAGCGCCCGTAGCGGGCTGGAGAGATGATGGAAGACCTGTTCTTGTCCACTTTTTCGCGTCTCATGCAGGCGCATGCGAGCCCCGAGGTCGTGCGCCGTGCCTTGCAGGCTGGTGAGGCCGATGCATTGGCCGCGCAGCTGGAAGAATCCGGCTTTGGCAATTTGCTGCTGCCCGAAGACCATGGGGGGGCCGGGCTTTCACTGGCGCAGATTTATCCGCTGCTGGCCTTGCTGGGGGCTCATGCCTGTCCCGTACCCCTGGCCGAGACGCTGGTGGCGCGGGCGGCGTTGCAGGCCGCCGGTCTGGCGCAACCCGCTGGCTGGCTGACGCTGGCAGAGGGCGTTTTGGCAGAGGGCCAGGTTGCCGTCCATGGCCTGCCCTATGGCCGCCTGGCCGGCACTGCCCTGGTTGCGGTAGACGGTGTGCTGCGCCCGCTGGCCCTGGCCGATGCGAGTGCGCGGGCGCCCCATCTGTATGGTCTGGACCAGGCCGTTCGGTGGCCAGCGGCCTGCTGGCGGGCGGCCCCTGTGGCTGGCGAAGCGGTGGATGCCTCAATGTGGCTTGCTTGCCTGGCCGCGGCGCGGCTGGCGGGCACCATGGCGACGGTGCTGGATCTTTCACGCGAGCATGTCACGCAACGCGTCCAGTTCGGGCGTCCATTGGCCAGATTCCAGGCCATCCAGCAGTTGATCAGCCAGCAGGCGGAGCAGATGTATGCCGCACAGATGGCCGCCATGATAGGTTGCCAGACCCGGAGCTGGCAGCCCGAGGCTGCACGGGTGGCCATTGCGAAGGCCACAACCAGCGCTGCGGCCGCACAGGTGGCGGCAGTGGGGCATGCGGTCCATGGCGCCATGGGGTTCACCGAAGAGCATGACTTGCAATTGTTCACGCGCCTGCTGCACCGTGACCGCTGGTTGGCGGGAGCCGAGTCCCGTTGGCAGGAGGTCGCCGGGGGCTGGCTGTTGAGCAGCGGGCAGCCAGCGCGTACGCTGGATGTCATCCGCAGCGTGATGGCGGATACGCACAGTTGAGCATTTTTCATCCATTTCCAGGACAGGTTCATGATGGATTTTCTGACGCGCCGGCGCGAAGGCGCCATACTCGTGCTGACCATGAGTCAGCCGGCCACCCGCAACGCACTGACCGGCAATACGGCCATACAGGAGTTCCTCTCCGCCAGCCATGAAATCCGGCAGGATGTCAGTATCCGGGCCGTGATCCTTACCGGCAGCGAGCGGGTTTTCAGTTCCGGGGGCAACGTGAAGGACATGCAGCGCCATCTGGATGGCGCTGCCAATGGGGCAGCCGTCAAGGATGAATATCGGCACGGCATACAGCAGCTGACCCGGGCGCTTTATTATCTTGAGGTGCCCCTGATCGCAGCCGTCAATGGGGCCGCCATCGGGGCCGGGCTGGATCTGGCCTGTATGTGCGACATGCGCGTGGCCGCCGAAAATGCGAAATTCGCCGAAAGCTTCATCCGCGTGGGCATTGTCCCGGGGGATGGTGGTGCCTGGCTGCTGCCTCGGGTAGTCGGCCGTTCGATGGCCGCTGAAATGGCGTTCACCGGTGATGCTCTGAGCGCAGCCGAAGCGCTGGCTTGCGGGCTGGTATCCCGGGTCGTCCCGGAGGATGCGCTCATGGATTGCGCCATGGCGCTGGCCCAGCGGGTGGCCCGCAACCCGTCGAGTATTCTGCGCATGACCAAACGCTTGCTGCGTGAAGGAGACAACGGCACGCTCGACAGCGTACTGGAGCTCTCGGCTGCATACCAGGCCCTGGCCCATCAGACCCCGGCCCATGCCGAAGCGGTGCGCGCCTTCATCGAAAAGCGTCCGCCCCGGTTCCTGGATGAATGAGGCGTCTTGAATGAGCCGTTTGCCGGGCTGGACAAACAGCGGCGCGCTTTTTGCGGCAGTGTGGTTCGATATGCCATTTGCAGACAGGATCACGATATTTCATGCTGATACAGCGCGCTGTGAAGGTGCGGGTCGGCATCAAATTTCACGCCAGGACCTATACAATGACCGCTTTGCGTGCACACCAGAATCACAGGAGATGACATGAATCATGAACCCGATGCGGGTACGGCGAAGTACTTTCGAGCCCGGCTCCCCATGCAGATCGCAACATGCGTGGCCGTTGCAGCGGTGGCGCTGGCAGCCAGCATGCTGTCCATGAAACAGGCCGCAGCGCAGACCGCTGGCAACGCCCCCGACGTCGAGGCCTTTGATCCGGAGGTGTTTGCTGAAACACATAACCGGATCAGCAACGACATTCTGAATGAAATCAGCGCTCATGAGCCAGCGCGGGATCTGTTGCCCGAAAAGATCAAGGCTTCGGGCAAGATGCTGTGGGCCTCGAGGATAGGGATCCCGCCGGGCTATTTTCTCGCGCCGGATGGCAAGACGCCGATCGGCTACGAGTACACCCTGATGGTGGCGATCTCCAGGGTCCTGGGGCTCGAGCCGGACGTCTCCACATTTGAATGGCAGACGCTGATCCCATCGCTCGAAGCAGGGCGGGTCGATGCCATCATGGCCCTGATGAACGATACCGAGGAACGCGAGCAGAAGATCGATTTCATCAATTACATCTACGCGGGTCTGGCCTTCGTGATCCCCAAGGACAATCCCCGCGGTCTCACCCGGCCAGAGGATTTCTGCGGCCTGACCATCACGAGCACGATCGGCGGCACGCAGGAAGCCTTTGCAAAGCAGATATCCGAAAAATGCGTGGCCGCCGGCAAGGGTCCGGTCACTGTCATGGGAGACAACAACATCGCCCAGGCACAGATTTTCGTGATGACCCGGCGAGCCGATGTGCATATCACGGATGGCCCGTCCGCCGGCTATTCGGTGGCGACCCGCCCGGATGATCTCGAGTTGCTGGAGACGCCGGAAATCTCGCATTCGGCACAATATGGCATTGCGGTGCGCAAGTCTGATGACACGCCACGGGAAGCCATCCAGGCCGCACTGCAGCACTTGATGGATACAGGGGCCTATCAGAAGATCATGCAGGCCTGGGAACTGGATTCAGTTGCGCTCGACGTGGCGACCATCAATGCCATAGGGGCCGTGAAGCCGGGCGTTTGATGATGGTGCCGATGCCCCTGTTGCTGTGCACAAGGGGCATCCTGAGGGAAACCACCGACCGATGCCAGTGGCAAGAGGGTATTTGCCGCTGGCATCGGTCATTCGATATCCGAATGACGATGAAACAACCTGAACGCAGGCCAAGGCATGAAGTCGATGGTAAATGATGATCTGAAGCGTTCCTTGGGCCTGCCCCACAAATCGATCGTCCACTGGTCCAGGCCGATTGTGGCTTTGCTGGTGCTGTTGCTGATCGTGCTCGTCATCATGCTGTTCTGGCGCGCGAAAATCAATTACGGTGCGGTGCCAAAGTATTTCGTGGCGCCACTGATGCTCGAGGGCGTGTGGAATGCCATCAAGCTGGCATTGTTGGCCCAGACGCTTGCCATCGTGGTGGGGGCGGTGCTTGCCGTCATGCGGCTGTCCAGCAATTCGGTCAGCCGCAGTATCGCCTCGGTCTATGTCTGGTTCTGGAGGGCTGTTCCGGTTCTTGTGTCTTTGCTCATCTGGTTCAATCTGGCGCTGGTCCTGCAACGTATCCAGATACCGGATCCTTTCTCGGGTGGCCTGCTCGTCGATCTCAACACCAATGACATATTGACGCCATTCGTGGCCGCCCTGATTGCACTGACACTCAATGAGAGTGCCTACATGGCGGAAATCATACGGGCCGGTATCATGGGTGTGGATCCAGGTCAGCTCGAGGCGGCGCGCGCTTTGGGGATGAGCAGCGATCAAACCCTGCGTCGAGTCACGTTGCCACAGGCCACCCGGCTGATCATTCCACCGACCAGCAACGAACTGATCAACATGATCAAGGAAACCTCGCTGGTGTCCGTCATATCGTATATAGAAATCACTGAAGCAGCCAACAGGCTGTCTGCGGCCAACCTGGACATCATTCCAGCCTTGTTCGCTGCTGTGGTCTGGTACCTGATCCTGGTGACGATCGCCACGTTCTTCCAACGCTGGATCGAGGATCGCACGAACAACGCGGGTGGCGGCAGCCAGCAGAAAAAATCGCTGATGCGCGCGCTGCTCGATTCGTACAACTGGTTTTCCGTGGTGAAGCGATAGCATGGGAAAGCACATGAATACCGTTCTCGAAGTGATCGACGTTCACAAGCGATTCGAGCACCCGGTTCTGAGTGGCGTCTCCTTGTCCCTGAGGCAATCCGAGGTCGTGTGCGTCATTGGCCCGTCTGGCGGCGGCAAGAGCACCCTGCTCAAATGCATCAACTGGCTCACGCCGCCTGATTCAGGTGCCATTTTCTTTCAGGGTGAAAGGATAGGGTTCGAGAAGAAGCCCGACCACTGGAAGCAGCTCGGCGAAAGGGCGATTGCCCACCAGCGCAAGCATATGGGAATGGTTTTTCAGCACTTCAATCTGTTTCGAAACCGTACGGCACTCGAGAATGTCATCGAAGGGTTGGTGGTGGTGCACAAGGTGTCCCGGGAAGAAGCGCTGATCAGGGGGCGTGCGCTGCTGAAACGGGTCGGGTTGGAACACCGGGCCAACGCCTATCCGCACGAACTGTCCGGGGGGCAGCAACAACGGGTGGCCATCGCGCGCGCGGTGGCAGCCAACCCCGCCCTGATTCTGTTTGACGAACCGACTTCAGCCCTGGATCCCGAATTGGTCGGGGAAGTGCTGGCTGTCATCAAGGATCTCACGCGGGAAAACAGCGCCATGGTGATCGTGACCCACGAGATCAAGTTTGCCCTGGATGTGTCCGATCGAGTGATTTTCATGGATCAAGGGGTCATCGCCGAGCAGGGCGCTGCGGATCAGGTGATCAATCACCCCAGGGAAGAGCGGACTCGACAATTTCTGAGCGCGATCTGACCATCCATATTGCCAGTGATTTTGCATATGTTTTTGAACAGGACTGCCTGCAGTGGAAAAAATGCCGAATGATCGTATCGATACAGATTACAAACACTTCTGGCAACTCGATCCTGGTGTCAGCCATTTGAACCATGGCGCATATGGCGCCGTACCCACTTGCGTATTTGAGGCCCAAGAGGCGCTCAGGCGCCTGGTCGAGCAGAATCCGCACAAGTGGTTCACCCAGATGCTCGAGCCAGAGATCGTCCGGGCGCGCGGGCGCTTGGCCGAATTCCTGAATGCCAGCCCTGATCGTGTCGCTCTGGTCGACAATGTCAGTGCAGGGGTTTCGGCCGTGTTGGCCAGCCTGGCGCTGAGGCCCGGGTCCAGGATCCTGGTGACCGACCACCTGTATGGCGCCGTACAGTTTGCAGTGCAACGCCTTGCCCGGCGGACTGGGGCCACGATCGATCGCGTGCATATTCCAAGCCACGCGACCGATGCCGACATCGAGGCGCTTCTGGTGGGTTCGGTGGCCGAAAGCACGAGACTAGCCGTCATCGACCATATTTCTGCAAATACCTGCATGCTGTTCCCCATGCAGCGGATCCAGCAGCGGTTTCGCCAGGCCGGCGTGCAGGTCCTCTGGGATGGCGCCCACGCACCGGGCATGATCCCCGTGGACCTCGCCAGCCTGGATCCGGATTTCTGGGTGGGCAATTTTCATAAATGGGCGTTTGCCCCCAGAGGAACTGCCCTGCTGTATGTTCGTGATCCGGCGCATGCAGGCATTCTGCCCAATGTGGTGTCCTGGAATGAGGATGAAGGATTTCCGCGCAGTTTCGATCGGGTGGGCACCAGTGATCTCACCGCCTGGATCGCAGCGGTCGATGCCATCGATTTCATCGATCGCATCGGGGCAAACACCATGCGGGCACGAAACGCTGCATTGGCGCGCGCGGCGCAGCGGGTCGTGGCCGACGCCCTGGGCGTCGATCCGAAACTGTTGTGGGGGTGCGACGATCTGAGTATCCGGGCGGTGCCCCTGCCCCCCGGCTTGATCACCACGCGTGAACAAGCGCTGGCACTGCAGAATACGCTGTCGAACGACCATCACATCGAGACCGCGCTGCGGCTCTGGAATGGGCAGGGCCTGCTGCGGGTCTCCGCACAGCTGTACAACAGCATCGAAGAGTTCGAGGAACTCGGTCGCCGGCTCAAACCCCTGACTTTGGTCTGACTCAGCGGCAGTGTCTGGCCGGGATCGATGAATACTATGCAAACCCTGCAATTGGGCCCATAATGCGCTTCTCACAAGATCCGTAGCCCAGGCGGCAGCCGCCGTTCTTCTGAAGTGCAAGCGTGTTCACTCAAATTGCGGCGTTCGCCATTCTCACCCTGTCTCTCCTGACCCTCAGCCGGTTGATTCTCGCGCTTTGGCTATGGCCGCGCGTACAGGCCGTGGGTGGATGGTCGCATATCTTCCTCTGGGGTTTGCGCATCGACCTGAATCAACTGGCCATGTGGGTGGGCATCCCGTTGCTCCTGGCGCCCTGGCTCGATGATCATCCCATGGCGCTGCTGCTGACCGGCCTGTGGCTGCAAGCGGTTTGGCTGCTGTTCGTGTTCATGGAAGCCGCCACATTGCCCTTCATTCGTGAATACGATACCCGCCCCAACTACATTTTCGTCAATTACCTGCGGTACCCCAAAGAGGTGTTCGGGATGCTGTGGAAAGGCTACAAGGGGCCGCTGGCGGTTGCTGGCTTGATGTTGCTGGTCGCCGCGTGGGTCGGGCATGCGGCGTTCGCCCATGTCCTGCCGTCTGCGCCGCTGGCATGGTATTGGGATGCGCTGCTGACCCTGGCATTTGCCGCAGTCATCTTTCTGTCCATTCGCGGCACGCTGGGTCATCGGCCCATCAACCCGGCCTCGGTAGCCTGGTGTGGTGATGGCCTGCTCAATACCCTGCCGCTGAATTCCCTCTACAGCGTACTGTTTGCGATTTATGCCAAAAAAAATGAGCGTTCGGCGGCGGATGTCTATGGGGACTTGCCGGTCGACGTCATGCTCGCCGAAGTCTGCCGTGCAGCGCACGTCGCCCGCGGGCCCGATGAGCGCCCGACATTGCACGTGCAGCAGGCAACGTGCGCCAGAGAACGTCCGCGCAACATCGTCCTCATTCTTGAAGAAAGCCTGGGGGCCCAATATGTAGGCAACCTGGGGGGCGCCGACTGCACGCCCAATCTGGATCGCCTGTCGCAACTGGGCTGGAATTTCACCCGTGCCTATGCCACAGGGACGCGCTCGGTACGTGGGCTGGAGGCCGTGGTGGCCGGTTTTCCGCCCACGCTGTCCGATGCGGCACCCCGGCTGGGCGGGGCGCAGAGCGGGTTTTTCACACTGGCCCAGCTGTTTCGCCGGCAGGGGTACCGGTCGCGCTTCATCTATGGGGGCGAGGCGCATTTCGACAACATGAAGAATTTTTTCCTGGGCAATGGCTTTGATGAACTCTACGACTTGCCCACATTCTCATCGCCGGCCTTTGTGGGCACCTGGGGGGCCAGTGATGAAGACATGTTCAACCGGCTGCATACCTTGCTCATGCGCCAGGATGAGCAGCCCACCCTGCATCTGGCCTTCACCGTCAGCAACCACTCGCCCTGGGAGTATCCCGCCGGGCGTATCGTGCCACAAGGTGATCCGGCCACTGTGCACAACACGGTGCGCTACGCAGACTGGGCCATCGGCCATTTCTTTGACCAGGCGCAATCAAGCCCCTACTGGGACGACACGGTGTTTCTGGTGGTGGCCGATCACGATTCGCGCGTGTGGGGGCCCACGCATATCCCATTGGCCCATTTTCATATCCCGGCCCTGATCCTGGGAGGCGGTATCATGCCGCGCCGCGATGATCGCATCATCAGCCAGATCGATCTGCCCACCACCCTGTTGTCGCTGGCCGGTTTGGGCGCAGCGCATCCCATGATCGGGCACGACCTGACGCAATCGGGCACGGGCGGTCGCGCCATGATGCAGTACGAAGACCGGTATGGCTATCTGCGCGGCGACGATCTGCTGGTGTTGCAGCCCGGGCGTGCGGCCAGTCAGTTCTGCTATACGGCACCGGATACCTACGTGCCGCAGCACCAGACCGATGCTGCGCTGGCCACCACCGCACTGGCACACGTTTTGTGGCCGAACTGGGCTTACAGGCATCAGGCCCACAGCGTTCCCTGATCATTTTTTTGCCATGGCGGGCAAACCCGTATGTGATCAGCACAATTTGCATGAGTCCACGGGTTGCCCCCTGACTTGTCCACAGTCTCTGGGGATAAGCCGGCATGGTTGCCGCACCATGCGACAGATGCCGTCCCGTCATGTCCCCGGGCTCGTTGCCTTGCCGGACCATAGGGCCTTTACCTGATCAATCGATGGCGCATCGCCTGTTATCATCCGGGCATTGTTCATCACTTGAATCAGAGGTGCAGGATCATGGAAGAACTTCGTACGTTCTGGGCTGGCATGCCTGGTGCAGGCGCGATTCTGGTGCACCTGGCCGTCACTTTGGTCATCCTGGTGGTCGGCTGGCTGGCCTCGAATTGGCTGGGGCGCTGGGCGCGTCTGATGGCCAAGCGGTCATCGTATGTCGATCCGACCATCGTGCCGATTCTGGTTGCGGTGGTCGTCTGGGCAGTGCGTGTGGTGGTGCTGCTGGCCGTGCTGGCGCGCCTGGGGGTCGAGACCACCAGTCTCATCGCGGTATTGGGTGCGTCCGCGCTGGCCATCGGCCTGGCCTTGCAGGGCACGCTCACCAATTTTGCGGCAGGCATCATGCTGCTGATCCTGCGGCCGATCCGCACGGGCGAGTTTGTCTCCATTGCCGGCCATGGCATGGGTACGGTCGATGAAATCAGCATTTTCATGACCCGGCTCGAACAGCTCGATGGCACATTTCTGCTGCTGCCCAATACGCTGGTCTGGGGTACGGCGGCCATCACCAACTACAGCCGCAATCCCACGCGCCGGATCGATCTCACCCTTGGGGTCCGTTACGACGATGACCTCGATCTCGCGCTGGCCACTCTCAAAAAACTGGCCGACGAGCACGAGCACGTTCTCGACGATCCCGCACCGCAGGTCATGGTCGAAAAATATGGCGACAGCGTCATCATGATCAATCTGCGGGCCTGGATGCGGTCGGCCGAATACTGGGATGCCTACTACGACCTCTATCGGCGTGCGCCTGAAGCGCTGCGCGAGGCCGGCATGCGGCCGCCCATCCCGCAACGGCAGGTACTCAGTTGACGGCTCGGGCCCGCCTGCCGTATCTTGCCCGCAGGGGGTGGCTGCAGGCGGGTCTGTGCTCATGATGCGCGCTGGCGGGTGTGCTCCGCAGTGCGGCGCGGCGTGCCTCGCAAAGCGCTGCCCGGCGTCGTCGGGCGCTCAATCCACCATGCGGTTCAGGCGCTCGGCATCCAGCGGATGCTGGCCATTGTCGACCCGCTGACCCAGTTCTTCCAGGGCGTGGCACAGGCGTTCGATGCGTGCATCCTGCCGGGCAGTGTGGTCGATCAATTCGTGCAGCACCCGGACCAGCGGGTCATCATCCGAACGGCCGACACCATACGGTGCAAAATCACTGCCAGCCGTGTCGACGGATGCACTGGCTGGCTGGCCTATGTCAGGTGGCAGGCCATCCGCGAATGGCGCCCCGATGGATTCCTGGGCAGCGGGCACGTCGCGTTGCAACAGTTCTTTCCATGGGCCGGCTTCCCATGGGGCCGGGCGGGCCTTTGAGCCCGCTGCCTCGCAGGGGCCGGGTACCCGGTCGTCCTGTTGTTCTTCACGGCCTTTGGGCAAAATGATGCGTGCCGGGTTGCCCACCGCAGTGGCGCCTGCGGGCACCGGCTTGATGACCACGGCATTCGAACCGACGCGGGCGTGAGCCCCTACGACGAAACCGCCCAGGATCTGCGCACCGGCCCCGACCACCACCCCTTCCTCCAGCGTCGGGTGACGCTTCTCTCCTTTGTAGAGTCTCGTGCCACCCAGGGTAACCCCCTGGTAAATGGTGCAATCGTCGCCCACCTCGGCCGTCTCGCCGATCACGACCCCGAAGCCGTGATCGATGAATACGCGCCGGCCGATGCGCGCACCGGGATGGATTTCGATGCCGGTCAGCAGGCGCCCCAGGTGCGACACGAAGCGGCCCGCCCAGTACCATCCGGCGCGCCACAGCCGATGCGCCAGACGATGGATGAGGATGGCGTGCAGCCCCGGATAGCAGGTGAGGATCTCGAAGCGGCTGCGCGCTGCTGGATCACGTTCGTGGATGCAGGCGATGTCTTCGCGTAGTTGCTGGAACATGAAAAATCGGCGCTCTTCTAGAAGGTATGGGTATCAATGTGTTCTGAACTGCTGCGTATCATGGCCGTGCACAGGCCACGCAGCATGTCGACTTCATCGATGCTGGGCTGCGCCCGTATCCATAGTTGGCGCATGCGTGGCAACAGCTTCTTGGGGTGGGCCGGATCCAGAAAGCCGGTGGCCCGCATGGCGCGTTCGAGGTGCTCGAGCAATGCGTCCACCTGCTGGTTGCTGGCCGGGTCGCTGCCCGGATCATGGCGGCCATGGGTGTCAGGCAGGCGCGCCTGGCCGGACAGTGGCAGCAGTGCATAGCGCAACTCCCAGGCGCACAGTTGCAGGGCCTGGGCCACGTTCAATGAGCTATAGGCCGGATTGGCCGGGATATGGCACGCGTACTGGCACAGGCCCATTTCGTCGTTGGACAGCCCGCTGCGTTCCGTGCCCAGCACCAGCGCCACACAACGGTGCGGTTTGGCCAGTTCGGATGCTGAAAGCCCGGCGGCCTCGCGGATGTCGCAGGCCTGTGGACCCAGGGCTCGCGGCCGCGCGGTCAGGGCAAAAGTGAGTGTGGCGGGCGCCAGTGCCTCGGCCAGTGTCGCATGGATCCGGGCCGTTTCGAGCAGGTCTCCAGCGCCACTGGCCAGTGCGATGGCTTCGGGATGATGGGCGGCTGCAGGGTCGCGCGGGGCGACCAGATGCAGGCTGCCAAAGCCCATGGTCTTCAGGGCACGGGCAGCCGAGCCGATGTTGCCGGGATGGCTGGGTCGCACCATGATGAAGCGCACCCGTGCGAAAACATCCGGAATGGCGGTCGGTGAATCGGAATATTCTTGCAGAGTCATTTAAAATGGCAGATTGTTGTCCGTGATCTTTGGAAAATTCTTTACCCATGCATCCAATGCTCAATACCGCCATCAAGGCGGCGCGCCGTGCCGGCACGATCATCAATCGTGCCAGTCTTGACCTCGAACGCCTGAACATTGCACGCAAGGGCCCCAGGGATTATGTCACCGAAGTCGATCGGGCGGCAGAAGACGCCATCATCGACATTTTACGCACGGCGTATCCGGATCATGGCATCCTGGCCGAAGAATCGGGCCTGCACCCGGCCGAGGGCCCCGTGCCTGAATTCCAGTGGGTCATCGATCCACTCGATGGCACCACCAATTTCATCCATGGTTTCGCGCATTACGCCGTGTCCATCGCCCTGATGCACAATGGCCAACCCATGCACGGCGTCATTTTCGATCCGACCCGCAATGAAATGTTCACCGCCAGTCGGGGCAGCGGGGCCTTCCTGAACGACCGCCGGGTGCGGGTATCGTCGTGCCATCGCTATGGCGATGCGCTGCTGGCCTCGCATGTACCTCGGTCTACGGCCTTGCCGGCTGATTCGCCGTTCTTCAGCCTGCTGGGCGACTGTGCCTCGGCGCGCCGCACCGGCTCGACTGTACTCGATCTGGCCTGGGTGGCGGGTGGGCGGCTCGATGGTTTTTGCGGCTCCGGGCTCAAGCCCTGGGACATGGCCGCAGGCAGCCTGCTGGTACTCGAGGCGGGTGGCCTGATGGGCGACTACGAAGGCGAGCAGGGCTGGATGCAGTCGGGCAATGTGCTGGCAGCCACCCCCAGGATCTTTGCGCGCTTCGTCCACTATCTGCAGGGCTGAGGGTGCCCATGGAATGGTTGCTGGATCCGGCAGCCTGGGTGGGCTTGCTCACCCTCATCGTTCTGGAGATCGTCCTTGGCATAGACAACCTGGTCTTCATCGCCATTCTGGTCGACAAACTGCCCCCCCGGGAACGCGACCACGCCCGAGTCGTGGGGTTGGGCCTGGCCTTGCTCATGCGTCTGGTCCTGCTCACCGTCATGTCCTGGCTGATCCACCTGACGACGCCCTGGCTGACCGTGGGCGGCTTCCAGTTCTCGGGGCGCGACCTGATCCTGATCGTGGGCGGCTTTTTCCTGCTGTTCAAGGGGACTTTCGAACTGCATGATCGCATCGAGGGGCGTACCCTGCATGCCACGGGGTCGCGCCTGCACGCCAGTTTCTGGGTGATCGTCACTCAGATCGTCATTCTCGATGCCGTGTTTTCGGTCGATTCGGTCATTACGGCGGTGGGCATGGTCGACCATCTGCCCATCATGATGGCCGCCGTCATCATTGCCATGGGCGTCATGTTGCTCGCCTCCAAACCGATCACGACCTTCGTCAATGCGCATCAGACGGTTGTCATACTGTGTCTGGGGTTTCTGCTCACCATCGGCTTTTCGCTGATGGCCGAAGGCTTCCAGTTTGCAGTGCCCAAGGGTTATCTGTACGCTGCAATCATTTTTTCGATATTGATCGAAACCCTCAACCAGTGGGCCCGTCGCAACCAGCAGCGAGCCGAGCAGCGCCGCCCGATGCGCGAGCGTACCGCAGAAGCCGTGCTGCTGATGCTGGGGCGCAGGCCGCTGGCCGGGCCCGAGCCCGAAACCGATGTCAACGTGAGCGAACCCGTGGAAGCCTTTGGCGTCGAAGAGCGCAACATGGTCAGCGGGGTGCTTACGCTGAGCGACCGCAACGTGCATTCGGTCATGACCCCGCGTACCGAGGTGTCATGGATCAACCTTGAAACCCCAGCCGATGAGTTGCGTGCGCAACTGATCCGCGAGCCACACAGTTTCTTTCCAGTGTGCCGCGGAACGCTCGATGAGGTGGTCGGAATCGGGCGCGCCAAAGAGCTTCTGCTCGACCTGATCGAACATGGCCAGATCCGCGAGACCCGCCTGCGCGAGCCCATCATCGTGCACGAGACCATCCAGATCCTGCAACTCATGGAGACCCTGAAGCGGGCTCACGGGCTGCTGGTGCTGGTGGCGGATGAATTTGGCTCGATCGTCGGCGTGGTCACGCCCATCGATATCTTCGAGGCGATTGCGGGTGAATTTCCCGACGAGGATGAGGCGCCCGACATCATCGTGCAGGGCGATGGCCGCTGGCGGGTGGATGGGGCCGCGGATCTGCATCATCTCGAGCAGATCCTGCACACCGACGGGCTGGTGGATGATGACGAAGAGTATTCCACCCTGGCCGGCTATCTGCTCGAGCGCTTCGGGCGCCTGCCCGAAGTGGGCGATCATTGCGAACTCACGCAGGACTGGGGCGGTTTCCGTTTCACCGTGGCGGCCATGGAAGGGCGCCGGATTGCTGCCGTGCAGATCGATCGGCTGTAGGGTGCTGCCTGGCTGGCCGAAGCAGGCCGCCAGGCAGGTGCCCGAGCCTGCGTTACGACACGCCCACGTGCAGCAGGGCCTTCAGGGGGCCAGCAGCACGGATGGCCTCGACCTGTTCAGCGTTGCGCGCATACAGGGTGCCGCCAAATGAAAGGGCATTGAGCGAGACCCCCGAAAAATGCTCGCGGCTGCGCAGCACCATCAGCAGCCAGCCGTCGTGGATCAGCAGATTGTGAGGCGCGAGCAGGCCGTGCTCGCCCGTCTCCAGATCCAGGATGTCGCGCGCCTGCTCATAGGCCTGCCGCATGGATTGGGCACTGGCATGCGGATCGACGCCTGCATGCGCCTGCACGGGCAGGAAGACATGGCGTATCGGCAATTGCGGATGGCGCAGCCCGGATGGTCCGCCTTCCGCAGCGGATTCGCGAACTGATGCGTCCAGGTCTCTGTCCCGCCCGGATGGGCCCGACAGGCCGGCCACCAGGGTGCTCAGCGTGGCATTGCCGGGCTCGGCCGGAACCCATTGCACATGCTTGTGGCGCTGGCTGGCGCCCGCCTCGGGGCCGCCGTTGTAGAAGCCCAGGCCCCCCGCCGTCGACAGCACCTGGGCCAGCGCCTGGAAATCCGACAGGTCCAGTGGTGTACGCTGTTCGGCGAAGGTCTTGCGCGCCAGCACCAGATGATGCATGCACACGGGAAATTTATTGAGGATGGCGACGTGCCCGTCGCCTACCGGGCCAACCAGCAGGGCAGGTTCCGGGTTCAGAAAGGGGTTGAAATCGGCATTGCGCGGCCCTCCGGGCAAGGTGACGGGAGCCGTGTCCTTGCGGGCCAGTGCAGCGACCCAGCGCACGATGAACGGCAGCCCGTCTTCTTCGATGACGGTCTGTTCGGCCTGGATGGGCTGCAGCGCGCCCGATTCCAGGGCGGATTGTGTGCGTGCCCGCACGGCCTGCATGAAGGCAGAAGGCATGGTGGGTTTCTCCTTGGGTTGCGTGGCTTCGTGCGCACGCTCTAAAACCCTCTTCGGTGAAGAGGTTTGCTGGCTTGCTGGTTGGCCGGCTCCTAAAATGTACCGCGACACAGAAAGGGGGTCCAGATCGATGACTGATGCAACACTGGTTGAGGGCGCGCGCGCCTTCGTCAAAAAAACAGTCCAGAGTCGGGCACGTGCGATTGACGAGACTGGCGAATTCCCTTCGGGATACTGGGAAGAATTGGCTGGGTGCGGGCTCACGGCCCTGGTGGTTCCAGGCGATCAGGCCGGCCTCGGGGTCGATCGCAGTACCTTTGCCGCCATTATCGAAACCGTGGGAGGCGCCTGCGCATCAACGGCCTGGGCGTTGCTGACGCATTCCACGGCGGCCGCAGGGATTGCAGCGCTGGGTACGGACGCGCAGAAGGCGCAGTATCTGCCAGCCCTCGCCACCGGGCAGGCGAAGGGGGCTTTTGCCGCGACCGAAACCGGTGGCGGCTCCAACCCCGGCAGCATCAGTACCCGTGCGCGTGCGCTCGACGATGGTTTCGTGCTCGATGGCGGAAAGTTCTTCATCAGCCAGGCGGGCGCAGCCGATGTCTATCTGGTGCTGGCACGCACGGCGGATGATCCAGGGCCTCAGGGGCTGAGCTGCTTCATACTGGAAAAATCGGATCGCGGGCTGTCCTTCGGGCGCCGCGAGGACACCATGGGGCTGCGGGGTGTTCAAGTGCGAGAGATGTTCATCGAGGATTGCCATGTGCCCGCTGGGCGTCTGCTTGGTGGTGTCGGGGGCGCCCAGGGTGTGCTGGCCGCTGCAGGCGGGGTCACCCTGGTCGGCTCGGGCGCAGCCGCTCTGGGGGTGGCGCAGGCGGCCTTCGATGCCACACTGCCGCATGTCCGCGAACGGCATGTGCTGGGCAAGCCCCTTGCGGCGCTGCCCGGCGTGCAGACACAGCTTGCGCAGGTTTTTTTGGACCTCGAGGCTGCACGGTCTGCGGTCGCACGCGGCCTGAGCTGGCTGGACGACAGTGCCAAGGGTCCGCCGCTGGTTTTGTGGCTCAGCAAGGTGGCCGCTGTCCGGGCCGCCCAGCGCGTTGCCGATGCCTGCCTCGCAGCCCATGGCGCGATCGGCTATTCCAGGGCGTTGCCGCTCGAGCGCCACGTTCGCGACCTGCGGGCCTTTGGCATCCATTGGGGCAACAACGAAGTGCTGATGGACACGATAGGCAAGATGCTCGTGGCTTGATCCGGCGTGTTGGTGGTCTTCACCACGAGGGGCTGTTCTTCGGCTTGTCGAAGGGGCGCGGGGTGCCGCTGTTGATGTGTGCTGGCACACTGGTGGCGCAGCAACCCGGGGTTTTCAAACTGAAACCTGGTCAGGCCCGGCCGATCACAGAACGCAAAAACGGCCCCTGATTGATCACAAAGGGCCGCGTTTACCGGGTTTGGCGGAGACGGAGGGATTCGAACCCTCGATGCGGGTATAAGCCGCATGCTCCCTTAGCAGGGGAGTACCTTCAACCACTCGGCCACGTCTCCGGCAAGCATGGCATTCTAGCACAGGTTGACTGGGCTGCCACAGGGCTCAGGCAGGCTCGCCGGCGGGCGCTTCGGCATCGAGTTCGAAGGCCTTGTGCAGGGCCCGGACGGCGAGTTCCATGTACTTGTCATTGATCAGCACCGAGGTCTTGATCTCGGAGGTGCTGATCATCTGGATGTTGATGCCTTCCTCGGCCAGGGTACGGAACATCAGGCTGGCCACGCCAACGTGGCTGCGCATGCCGATGCCGACGATGGACACTTTGGCCACCTTGTCATCGGAGACGATTTCCTCGGCGCCGACACTGGGCCCCACCTGATTCTTGAGCAGTTCGAGCGTCCGTGAAAAATCATTGCGGTTCACGGTGAAGGAAAAATCGGTCATGCCCTGCTGCGAAATATTCTGCAGGATCATGTCGACGTCGATATTGGCGGCTGCGACCGGGCCCAGGATGGAATAGGCCACGCCCGGGGTGTCGGGCACGTTGCGCAGGGTGATCTTGGCTTCGTCGCGGCTGAAGGCGATGCCGGAGACAACGGCGTTTTCCATTTTCTGGTCTTCCTCGAAAGTGATGAGCGTGCCTGCGTGCATTTCGGTATCGACCGGCAGCAGAGGGTCGGTCAGTGAAGACAGCACCCGCAGGGGGACCTGATATTTGCCTGCGAATTCCACCGAGCGGATCTGCAGCACCTTGGAGCCCAGCGAGGCGAGTTCGAGCATTTCCTCGAACGAGATCACGTTCATGCGGCGGGCCTCGGGCACCACACGCGGGTCGGTGGTGTAGACCCCGTCCACATCGGTGAAGATCAGGCATTCATCGGCCTGCATGGCGGCCGCGATGGCCACGGCCGAGGTGTCGGAGCCGCCGCGGCCCAGGGTGGTGATGTGGCCGGCCTCGTCCACGCCCTGAAAGCCTGTGACGATGACCACGCGGCCCGCTTCCAGGTCGGCGCGGATGCGAGCGTCGTCGATGGACTGGATACGGGCACGCGTGAACGCGCTGTCGGTGCGCACGGGAACCTGCCAGCCGGTGTAGCTGCGCGCAGCCACCCCCTGGCGCATCAAGGCCATGGCCAGCAGCGCACTGCTGGCCTGCTCGCCGGTTGCCGCGAGCATGTCGAGTTCGCGGGGATCGGGCTGCGGCGAGATTTCTTTGGCCAGGGCCAGCAGCCGGTTGGTTTCGCCGGCCATGGCTGACGGGACCACAACCACCTGATGCCCGGCCGCATGCCACTTGGCAACCCGACGGGCCACATTCTGGATGCGTTCTACGGACCCCATCGAGGTGCCGCCGTATTTCTGGACGATCAACATGGCGTCTGGACTCTGCTCAAAATGCCCGGCCAAAAATGATGGCCGGAAAAACCTGCTATTTTAGCGTGAATCGAAGAGCCTCACGCGGCCGCGCACCACGCGTATGACATGGCCTTCATGGGGCAGCGTGACCTGGCGATCATGCCCCAGGGCGTGCACGGTGCGCAGCTGGTGCAGCCAATCCCGCAAGCGCGCCGCAGTGGGCATGCGCAGGCCCTGTGCGTGCAGCCAGTGGCGCAGTACGGCCACCTGCTGCTCGGCCGAAAGTGCCCGCCAGGCTGCGAGCGAGAAGCCGCCGCCGTCCTCGTCTGGGTCCAGGGTCTGCAGTGCCTGGGCACCCGCCGCCGCCGCCCAGCGCTGCAGCGCCTGCGCCTGCTGGGCGTGGCGCCCGAGGGTAGTGCGCCATGCGGGCCAATGCCGGTCGAGTATGGGGGCGAGTTCGGTACGCAAGGCACCGCGTGCAAGATGCACGGCCTGGTTGCTTGGATCCTGCACGGGATGCCAGCGTGTGGCGGCGGCAAACCGGGGCACGCACGCCAGCACGCGTGTGCGCGGCTGGTTCAGCCATGGACGCAGCCAGTACAGGCCGTGGCGCTGCACTACAGGCGCCATTGCGGCCAGCCCTTCGGGGCCGGCGCCGCGCAGCAGGCGCAGGAGCACGGTCTCGGCCTGATCGTCCTGGTGATGGGCGAGCAGGATGTGGCCGATGCCGGCGCCGGCTGCCAGGTCGCGCAGTGCCGCGTAGCGTGCCGTGCGGGCAGCCGCTTCCAGGCCGCGCCCAGCCACGGTCACAGTCACCTTGCGGCTGTGGCAGCTGATCTGCAGCAGGCCGGCAAGATCGTGGGCATGCTGCAGCCAGGCATCGGCTTCGGCCTGCAGGCCATGGTGGACGTGCAGTGCGTGCAGCATGCAGCCCTGCACCTGCGCAATGTGAGCTGCATGGATGGCCAGCATGGCCGAATCCGGGCCGGCGCTCAGGGCAATGCCGACCGGGGCGCCTTGGGGCAACGGCTCCAGGGCTTGTTCGATGTCGCGCAGCAGAAGGGGGTCGCACGCGGGCAGGATCGCAGGGCTTGTGAAGCGTGCCGGGCCGTCTGGCGCCATGGCTGTCGCACCTGCTGCGGCATCGAGCCCGTGAACGGCTGTTTGGCGGCCTCGGGGCCCGGTGTTCATTTGGCTTCGGTGACCCGGCCAAAGTCGGCCAGCCGCTGGCGCCGCCTTTTGAGCAGCTCGGTGGTTTTCAGGCCCGAGAGCTCGCGCAATGCATCTGCCAGGGCGCGATGCAACTGGCGCGCCATGGTGGCCGGGTCGCGATGGGCGCCGCCCACGGGTTCGTTGATGACGCGATCGATCAGCCCCAGTTCTTTCAGGCGCGGTGCCGTGATTGCCAGCGCCTCGGCTGCCGTGGATGCCTTGTCGGCGCTGCGCCACAGTATGGAGGCGCAGCCCTCTGGCGAAATGACTGAATAGGTCGCGTACTGCAGCATCATCACCGTATCGCCCACCGCAATGGCCAGGGCACCACCGGAGCCCCCTTCGCCGATGATCGTGGCGATGATGGGCACCTTGAGCCCGGCCATGGCAAACAGATTGTGGCCGATGGCTTCGGACTGGCCGCGCTCTTCGGCGCCCACGCCCGGGTAGGCGCCTGGTGTGTCGATGAAGGTGAATACCGGCAGCTGGAATTTTTCGGCCAGTTGCATCAGGCGCAAGGCCTTGCGGTAGCCTTCGGGCAGGGGCATGCCAAAGTTGCGCCGGGCGCGTTCCTTGGTGTCGCGGCCTTTCTGGTGGCCGATCACCATGCAGGCCGTGCCGTTGAAGCGTGCGGGCCCACCCACGATGGACGAATCATCGGCATACATGCGGTCACCGTGCAGTTCGTGAAAATCGGTGAACAGTGCCTCGACGTAGTCGAGCGTATAGGGGCGCTGCGGATGGCGGGCCACGAGTGCCGTCTGCCAGGGGGTGAGCTTGGCGTAGATGCTCTTGGCCAGCGTCTGGCTTTTTTGCTGCAGGCGGCTGACCTCGTCGGAAATGTCGACGGCCGAATCCGCCTGTACGAAGCGCAATTCTTCAATTTTCTGGTCGAGTTCGGCCAAGGGCTGTTCGAATTCCAGGAAGGTGTTTCGCATGGGTTCAGGATATCAGGAGAATGGGGTATTCGGAGAACGTGGGGTAGTCAGGGAACGCCCGGTTATTCGGAGAGCGCTCAGTATTCGACTGCGCCCGCGTCGGCACTGCGCCACAGGTACCAGCTGGCTACTGTGCGCCAGGGAGCCCAGGCCTGGGCCACTTCACGGGCTTCGAAGCGCGATACCGGTTCGCCGCTGAAATAATGGGTGGAAATGGCCTTGAGCAGGGCGGTGTCCTCTACCGCCAGGATATCCGGCCGGCCCATGTGGAAGATGAGGAACAGGTCTGCCGACCGACGACCCACCCCGCGTATCGTGCACAGCTGTTGGACCACGGCGCCATCATCGAGCGCGCGCCACCAGGCGGGATCGAGCCGCGATGCATGTGAAAAGAACTGTGCCGCATCTTGCAGATACTGTGTCTTGCGCCTGGACAGGCCCAGCGCATGCAGTTCATTTTCGGTGCGCTCGAGGATGCAAGTGGGTTGCAGCGTGTTGTTGCACGCTTGCAGCAGGCTGCTCCACAGGCTGCGAGCCAGTGCAAGAGAAGCCTGCTGGCCGATCAGCACGCGCGCCAGGGTGCGAAATGGACAGGCCTGAAGGTGCAGGGTCTCGCCCTCGTACAAGGGGATGAGCTTGCGCAGGATGCGATCCCGCTGCATCAACTGCTCGCAGGCATCCAGCCAGTACGCAGCAGACTGCAAGGAGCGCGAGCTGGTATCCATCATGCCCTCCGCCAGCGGGTGCCTTCAGGGCCGTCGGCGAGCTCGACCCCGCCGGCCTGCAGTTCGGCCCGCAGCGCATCCGCGCGCGCGTAGTCGCGGGCGGCCTTGGCCAGACTGCGTTCGGCCACCAGCGCTTCGATGGCTGCGTTCGACAGGCCGGATGACGCATGGCCATCGGCAAGAAAGCGGCTGGGCGACTGCAGATAGACCTGCGGGTCGGTGTGCAGGAGGCCCAGTGCCTGCCCCAGTGCGCGCAACAGGCCGCTGGCCTGTGCGTCTGTGTCGCGATTGGCGCAGGCGGCGAGATCGAACAGTACGGCGATGGCTTCGGGTGTGTTGAAGTCATCGTCCATCGCCTGATGGAAACGCTGCGCAGCGGGTTCATTCCAGTTGATCTGAACGGCGGCCGGCGGCACATTGCGCAGCGCCTGATAGAGCCGGTCGAGTGCGCGCTGCGCATCGAGCAGGTTGGCCGGTGTGTAGTTCAGCTCGCTGCGATAATGGCTGCGCAGCAGAAAGAAGCGCAGCATTTCGGCTTCGCGGGGGTTTACCGTGTAATCCGCGCGGGTATCTTCGGCATCCAGCGCCAGCGTATCGCGTATGCGCTGAAAATTGCCGAGAGACTTGGACATTTTCTCGGTGTCCACCATCATGGGCCCGCAATGCATCCACGTGCCTGCCAGCGTGCCACCCCAGGCGCCTTCACTCTGGGCGATTTCGTTTTCGTGATGGGGGAACTTGAGATCTGGCCCGCCCCCATGAATATCGAGCGGCATGCCCAGCAGGGCATGGCTCATGGCAGAGCATTCGATGTGCCAGCCCGGGCGGCCCCGGCCGTACGGTGAGTCGAACTGGGCATCGGCGGGCTCATCGGGTTTGGCTGCCTTCCAGAGGGCGAAGTCGAGGGGATCCTGCTTGCCTGCCGAGACGGCGACCCGTTCACCAGCGCGCAGGTCATCCAGCGATTTGCCCGAGAGCTTGCCATAGCCCGGAAATTTGCGTACCGCGAAATTCATGTCGCCCTCGCTTCCGTGGTAGGCCAGGCCCCGTTCTTCGAGACGGGCGATCAGCGCGAGCATGCCCGTGACGTGCTCGGTGGCGCGGGGCTCGGCATCGGGTGCCTGCACGCCCAACGCCCGTTCGTCGGCGTGCATGGCGTCGATGAAGAATGCGGTGAGCTGGCGGATGGGGATGTTGCGCTCGACGGCGCGGCGGATGATCTTGTCATCGATGTCGGTGATGTTGCGCACATACTGTACCTGCCATCCCGAGGCCCGCAGCCAGCGCTGCACGACATCGAAGGCCACCAGCATGCGTGCATGGCCGAGATGGCAGAAGTCATATACCGTCATGCCGCATACGTACATGCGCACCACCCCGGGCTGTGCGGTCTGGAACGGGTTCTTGCGGCGGGTCAGGGTATCGTATATTTGCAGCATGGCAGAGGCGCAGCGGGCATCGACGGCACGGGCCGTGCCCAGCGATGTAAAATGAACTGATTAGTATACCGTCATGCCCTCGGGGTCCAGAACCTTTCTCTTCAGGTGCGTCCTACAGTGATACGTTCCCATATTCTTGCGTTGGTCTGCTGTGCCTGCCTGGCGCCGACTTCGGTGCTGTTCGCCCAGGGTACGGTGGCACCCCCCGATGGTCCGGTGGGGGGGCTCAACTATGATCCGCAGACTGGCGCGTTCACGCCGGTGCAGCCGCCCGACGGCGGCTGGCAGGGTCTGGCGCGCCTGCTCCAGCGTGCGGCGCCAGCCACCGATACGTCGGTACCCCTGTCGGCCGCGCAGTTCTCGGCCCATGTGGCCCGCCTCATCGATCAGGGCCAGGCCGGCGAGGCCCTCGAGCTCATCCAGTTGCGTCGCCAGGGGCTCGACCGGCAACAGGCGATCGGCACCGATGTCCAGTTGCGCTACCAGCAGGGCCGTGCACTGGCGGCGCTTGGGCAGCATCAGCAGGCGCAGGACATCTGGCAGCAAATGACCATCGACTACCCCGAACTGCCCGAACCCTGGAATGCGCTGGCCATCGAGTACGTACGCGAAGGGGCCCTGCTGCGTGCTCGCGAGGCTCTGGACATGGCGTTGGTGTCCGATCCAGACTTCGCGCCGGCGCTCGAGAACCTCGGTCATGTACAGATGCAGCTGGCCCAGGACGCATTTGCCCGGGCGCGCGCCGCAGATGGCCGGGCAGCCCGGCACGCTCCAGGATCCTGACACCCTTCGCCATGATGAAACCCCTTCCTTCACTACGCAATACTTTCATGCGCACCCCGCTGTCGGTGCGTTTCTGCAGCCTCGCCTGCGTCTTCATGCTGGCCGGTGGGCCAGTGGCCGCAGCCGATTCCACTACTTCTACGAAAGATCACCTCATGAGCTCACCCAAGGTCCAGCTGGCCACGAACAAAGGCACTCTTCTCATCGAACTGGATGCCGAAAAGGCACCGGCCACGGTCGAAAACTTTCTCACCTACGTCAAAGAAGGTTTTTACGATGGCACGGTCTTCCATCGAGTCATCGACAATTTCATGATCCAGGGCGGGGGCTTCGAGCCAGGCCTGAAGCAGAAAGAAACCCATGCCGCGATCAAGAACGAGGCCGACAATGGCCTGAAGAACGAACCCTACACCCTGGCCATGGCGCGCACGTCCGACCCGCACTCGGCCACGGCCCAGTTCTTCATCAACGTGGCCAGCAACGACTTCCTCAATTTCTCGGCGCCCACCTCGAACGGCTGGGGGTATGCCGTATTCGGGCGGGTCATCGAGGGCACCGAGGTCGTCGATGACATCAAGAAGGTCAAGACCGGCAACAAGGGCTTTCATCAAGACGTCCCGGTCGATGACGTCATCATAGAAAGCGCCACCCTCATCGACTGATTGAACACGCTCGTTCTGCCGGGCACGATCTGGCTGGCCGCCGACGTCCATCTGGGTGAGCACGGTCCGCAGACTGCCCGCGCGTTCAGCCGGTTTCTCCAGGCTGCCAGCGGGCAGGCCGATGCGCTGATCCTGTGTGGCGACCTTTTCGATGCCTGGATCGGCGACGATGACGCCCTGCGGTACCCGCCGGCCTGGTTGCAGGCGGCCGTGCAGGCCCTGCGCCAGGCCGCTGCGGCCGTGCCGCTCTACCTCATGCACGGGAACCGCGATTTTCTGATGGGGCCTGCGCTGGCCAGCTATCTGGGGGCACATCTGCTGGCGGCGCCACTGCGCCTGCAGACCGATGCAGGCCCGTTGCTGCTGGCTCACGGGGATGAATATTGCGTCGATGATGTCGGCTATCAACGCTTCAGGCGTATTGTGCGCCAGGCCTGGGTTCAGCGCCTGTTCCTGAAACTGCCGCTGGCCTGGCGGCGCGCCGCTGCACGGCAGGCCAGGCAGCGCAGCCAGAGGGCGCAGCGTGCGAAAACCATGCAGATCATGGACGTCAATCCCCGGGCGGTGAGCGCAGCACTGCGCATTGCGGGCTGCACCACGCTGGTGCACGGGCATACGCACCGGCCTGCCGTGCACCGGTTCGAGCTCGACGGCCAGCCCGCGCAGCGGCATGTCCTGCCCGACTGGATGCACGAACCACCCGGTCCGTCGCGCGGCGGCTGGATCACGATCGATGGGGGCGGTCTGACCCTCCATGCCAGCACCGGGCTCGAGGGCGCCTGATCAGGGGGTTGCCGTACCACCGCCGGAGTCTCACCAGGAAAGCGCTCCCGGGAAAGCGTCCCCCTGAAAGCGTTCCCCGGAAAGCACCCGGGGGCTTCGTGTCGGGGCCTGCCAAGCAGCCAAATCAGCGAAATCAGCGAAATCAGCGAAATCAGCCAAATCAGCGAAATCAGCCAAATCAGCCAAAGAACCAATAGCAGACGCCGATGGCCGCCAGCACGCCTGCCAGATCGGCCAGCAATGCGCAGCCCACGGCATGGCGGACCCGCTGGACGCCGACCGCCCCGAAGTACACGGCGAGCACGTAGAACGTGGTCTCCGTGCTGCCCTGGATGGTGGCCGACAGCAGCGCGGGGAAACTGTCAGGCCCGAAGTGCTGCATGGTTTCGATCATCATGGCCCGTGCAGCACTGCCCGAGAAGGGCTTGACCAGGGCGGTGGGCAGGGCATCGACAAAGCGGGTATCGAGCCCGGCCATCTGGGTCAGCCAGCGGATGGCATCGAGCATGCCATCCAGCGCCCCTGAAGCCCGCAATACGCCCACGGCGCACAGCATGGCAACCAGATAGGGGAGCAGGTCCTTGCAGACATCGAAGCCTTCACGGGCACCGGCAATGAAGCTTTCGTAGACCGGGATACGACGCCACAGGCCAGCCAGCAGGAAAACCACCAGCAGCCCGAACAGCACCAGATTGCCCAGCAAGGACGACAGGGCTGCCACGGCGGTGGCGCCAAGGCTCGCCAGCAGCGCCATGAAGCTGCCCAGCACCAATGCCGTACCGCCCAGCCACGCCAGCACCACAGGGTCGATCAGGCGCAGGCGCTGCACCAGGGCAACCGAAATCAGCCCTGCCAGGGTCGAAGCCGATGTCGCCAGCAGGATAGGCAAGAAGACCAGCGTTGGATCGGCCGCCCCCTGTTGCACCCGATACATGAAAATCGTCACCGGCAACAGGGTCAGGGAAGAGGCGTTCAGGACCAGGAACAGGATCTGCGCGTTGGTGGCGCTCTCCGGGTGCGGATTCAGGGTTTGCAGGGCCCGCATGGCGCGCAGGCCGATGGGGGTTGCGGCGTTGTCCAGCCCCAGTGCATTGGCGGCGTAATTCAGGGTGATCAGCCCCAGAGCCGGGTGGCCTGCGGGTACTTCGGGCATCAGGCGCGTGAACAGGGGGCCCAGCAGGCGCGCGAGGATACGGATCAGGCCCGCGTCTTCGGCGATCCGCAAAAAGCCCATCCAGAGTGTGAGCGTGCCGAACAGCAGCAGCATCAGCTGTACCGAGAGTTCGGCCATGCTGAACAGGCTGGCGATCAGGCGCGCGAACACATCGGCATCGCCCAGGGCGAGCCACTGGACGCCGGCGGCAACAGCGGCCACCATGAAAAACCCCAGCCACAATGCGTTCAACATGCACTGCTCTCAGAATGCAAGGAAATGCTCCCTGGGCTCATAGAGGGGATCCGGCCCGGGATGGTGGCGTGTGACCCAGGTGCCGTCATGGTCGAAGAAGACGAACATGAGTGAGTTCCAGACGTGATCCTGCCGGTAGCGATAGCTATATACCAGTTGGCGGTTCGATGGCAGCCCGACCGTATCGACGATGGCGGGCGGACCGAATTCGCAGCGCACCTGTGCCTGGGTCCATTGGCCGTCGTCCAGCTGGCTGAAATGCCGGTCGGTCAGCAGCGGTTCGATGCGCTGTACATTGCCCTGGGCGTCCAGCGTGGCGCCCCAGGCATATTGCCCGAAGGGTTGCTGGGACCAGACTACCCGTGGCTCGCCGCCGCGGCCGGTACACTGCAGGGTGGGCGGGCCGAACCGGGCCACCACCTGGGCCAGGGGGGTGCCGGGCGGGATGTCCGTCAGGTTGGCGCAGGCGGCCAGCGTCAGGGCTGACAACAGCGTGCAGATCATCAGGCACAATCGTTTCATCCCGCTATTAGACACCACAAGTACCGACTGTGGCAGGCGCAGGGCGGCCATCTGGCCGGCAATGATTGGGAGACTGGATCCGTGGCGTTCGATGAGGCTTTGTGGGCTGTATTCCAGGCGTGCCAGCAGGCGGGGGTCAGTTTCATTCTGCACCATGAACAAGGTCGCTGGCACGTCGAGTACCTTTCTACCGACGGATCGGCGCCTTTGTCGGCGCCCGTGTCAAGATCCTTGTCGGGCCTTTTGTCAGGGCCTTCGCGTGCAGCGGGCAAATCGGGGCGGCCCGAGTCGGGCTGGAACTGGACGGCCCGGAACACTGTGGCCGTGGTCGGGCCCGATGGCAGCGGCAAGACGACGCTCATCGATGCCGCGCTGGCTAGTCCGCTGGGACGGCATTACCGGTTCAAGCGCTTCAAGCGCTATTTTCGGCGGGTGTTGTTCCACGTGCGCAAGGGCACCGATCGCAATGATCTCGAAGAGCGCCTGCTCTGGTTGATCCTGCCACTGGCCTGGCTGACGTTTTCGCTGTCCAGGGGGCTGTTCGGGCCTGGTTCTCCCCTGGTTCTGGATCGCTATTTCTACGATTACTTCGCGCATCACCTGCGCGATCCCGCTCGGCCCATGGCACGGGTGGCCGGTTATGGCTTCTGGAGCGCTGTGACGCCGCGCCCCGCGCGGCTGGTCGTGGCGATGTCCCCGGCAGCGGTGGTTCATGCGCGCAAGGCCGAAATGACGGTCGATCACATTCAGGCCCTGTATCGCTTGTATTGTGAGCAGATCGCGCGGGCACGGGTGCCGCGCACGTTGTTCTGTCATACCGGGCTGGATCGGCAGGTGTCCAGTCAGCAGATGGTTGCGTTCCTGAGCTGAATCTGCCGCTGCTGGCAAGACGGGTAATCCATGGTGCGCGCAGTTTTTTTCCTAAAATGGGGGTTTTCCCATTGTTGTGGAGTTGTCATGCAGACTCAACCCGCGCTTGGCTTCGCGCTGGCGCTCACCCTTCTGGGCGGACTTGCGCCGGCGCATGCCGCCGAACCCATACGTATTGCCCACATCACGAGCATGAGCGGTGCCTTCACGGCCTATGGCGAGCAGTTGCAGCGCGGCCTCGAAATGGGCCTGCAGTACGCCACTGGGGGCCGCATGCAGGTGGCGGGCCGGCCCATAGCGCTGACCCTGAAGGATGATCAGATGGATCCGAACCGCGGCCGGGCCCTGGTCGAAGAAGCCTACGCCGAAGACGGGGTCGATCTGGTCGTCGGGCCCATGTCCTCCGGGGTGGCCGTTGCGGTCATGCCGCTGGCCGAAGAATATGGGCGCGTCATCATGCCCGAGGGCGTTGCCGATTCGATTACCGGAAAAGACTGGAACCGTCACGTGGTCCGTGTGGGCCAGAGTTCATCCATCTACGCCACGGCCAATGCCATTGCATCGACAGGGCCGGGCACCTGTGTGGCCACCATAGCCCAGGATTACGTGTTCGGGCGCGACAGCGTGGCTGTCTACAGGCAGGGGGCCCAGGCGCGCGGGGCGCAGGTCGTGCACGAAGAATACCTGCCATTCGACACGACAGACTTCACCGCGGCGGCCCAGCGCCTGTTCGATGCGCTGGGCCAGGCGGGCGAGTGCCCGGGGGGCAAGCTGATTTTCTCGATGTGGGCGGGCTCGAGCAACCCGATCGGGCGCATCAACGATCTGCATCCCGAACGGCTGGGCATTCGTCTGGCGGCGCCCGGCGACATGATGCCCATTCTGACCACGTACGCACCGTTCGATGGCATGGAAGGCGCCACCTATTACTACTACGAGTTGCCCGACAATCCGGTCAACGATGATTTTGTGCGTGATCATCAGCGGCTGTACGGGACGCCGCCGGATTACTTCACTGCGCAGGGATTTTCCCAGGGTATGGCCATCGTTGCGGCCCTCGAGAAGTCCGCCGGCTCGTCAGACGCTGAAGACCTGATTGCCGCGTTCGAAGGCCTGACATTCGATTCACCCAAGGGGCCGCAGACGATACGGCCAGCCGATCACCAGGCGCAGCAGGTCATGTACCATTTCAGGCTGCAGCCGCAGGAGCGTTCCGACTGGTTCGCAGGCCGTACCGTTCAGGCGGGCGTACCGCAATTGCTGGGGGTGATCCCGGTCGAGCAGTTGACGCTGCCGCCACAGAACGGAGATTGATCCGGTGCATCAGCATGTCGGGCGGCGCGCAGCCCTTCCCGCACGGGGCGGGCGGCCTGGCGACAGGGACCTGCTCGCCGTGCATGATCTGGCGGTATCCCTGGGCGAGCAGGTCATCATCGATGGGATCTCGCTCACTTTCGAGCAGGGCAGCCTCACGGCCATCGTGGGCCCGAATGGGGCCGGCAAGACGACTTTTTTCAATCTGCTTTCGGGGCAGTTGCAACCCGATCGCGGGGTGATCCGTCTGGCGGGTGCCGATATCACCCGCATGGGCATGCCGGAGCGTGCTCTGGCGGGCTTCGGACGCGTTTTCCAGATCAACCAGCTGTTTGCGGCGCTGACGGTTCTCGAGAACGTGACATTGGCGCTCACGGTTCGGGAGGGGCGGCTGGCCAGCCCCTGGCAGCGGGCCGACCAGCGTCATGACGTTCTGACGCGCGCCATGGCCTGTCTTGAACAGGTGCAACTGGCCGGGTTGGCGGCCCGGCCGGTACGGACCTTGACGCACGCTGCGCGCCGCAAGCTCGAGATGGCCCTGCTGCTGGCCCAGGATCCTGTCGTGTGTCTGCTCGATGAGCCGACAGCGGGCATGGCCGTGGAAGAAGTGCCGGCGATGCTCGATCTGGTTGCGCAATTGCATCAGAGTGCCGGGCGCGTCATTTTGCTGATCGAGCACAAGATGGACGTGATCCGCTCGCTCGCGCAACGCATCATCGTGTTGCATCAGGGGCGTGTGCTGGCCGATGACACGCCGGCACGCATCATGGCATCGGCAGATGTGCAGGCGGTGTATCTGGGTGAGCCCGGCGCATGAAACGCGGGCTGCGCATACGCTGGCCAGCAGCCCACCACCGGTTGCTGTGCCTGATCCTCCTGGCCGGGCTGCTCCTCATGGGGCTCAAGACCTGGCTGGTCCTGACGCTCAGTGGTCTGGCCATGGGCGCGATGCTGTTTCTGATGGCGTCCGGCATGACGCTGGCCTTCGGTCTGCTGCGGGTTCTCAATCTGGCCCATGGGGCGCTGATTTCCCTGGGCGCCTTTGCCGGTGCCGCCTGGTGGCTCGCGCACGCCCAGGCGCTCCCGCATGAAGCCTGGCGGCAGTGGCTGGCCCTGCTGCCGGCCATGTTGATCGCCATGGCGGTCGCCGGGCTGGTGGGGGCCCTGTTCGAACGTCTGGTGATACGTCCGGTGTATGGCGATTACCTGAAGCAGATGCTGGTTACGGTCGGCGGCGCAATCATTCTGGTGCAGTTGCTGCAGGGCATCTGGGGTGCCAGCCCGATCGCGGTGCCGCGCCCCGAGGTGCTGCGCGGCTCGCTAATAGTGCCGCAAGCCATCCCGTGGCTGGGCGGGCTGGCCCTGGAGAAGTTCCGCGTGCTGAGCGCTGCGTGTGGCCTGGTGATCTACGCGCTGGTGATCCATGGCCTGGAACACTCTGGCCTGGGCATCGTGATCCGGGCGGGGGTCGAAGATCGCGAAATGGTCGAGGCGCTGGGCCTGCGCATGACGCCGGTGTTTCTTGCGGTCTTCGTGCTGGGCGCCATGCTCGCAGGCCTGGGTGGCATGTTCTGGGGCTTCTACCAAGAGATGATCACTGCACACATGGGCGATGAACTGCTCATACTGGTGATCGTGGTGATCATCCTCGGCGGGCTTGGATCCGTGCGTGGCTGCCTCTATGGGGCCTTGATGGTCGGGCTGGTCAACCTCTATGTGGGTTATCTGCTGCCATCTCTGGCCTCCGTGGCTGTCGTGGGGCTCATGTTGGCGGTGCTCATGTGGCGCCCCTGGGGGCTCGTTCCCGTGGCCGAAGCACGGACCGGATGAGGAACATGGGGCAGAATGAGGAACATGGCATGATGGCCACCCTGGTTTCGGGGGATCTGCCCCGCAGTCGCTGGCTTGCGGGTGCATTGCTGCTCTTGCTGGCCTGCCTGGCGGGCGGCCCTTTCCTGTTTGCGGATGTGCGCGTGTTCACCCTGCTGGGCACGATGATGATCTTCATCCTCGTGGCCACGTCCTATGACCTGATGCTGGGTTATGTGCATATGGTCTCGTTTGCCCACATGCTGTTTTTTGCCCTGGGGGCCTATGGGGTGGCGCTGGCCACGCACTATCTGGGCCCCACGCTTGCAGCCGTGGCCGTCGGGCTGGGGCTCGCCCTGCTGTGCAGCCTCTTGCTGGCCCTCGTTCTAGGGGCACTGACCCTGCGCGTACAGGCCATTTTCTTCGCTCTGGCCACGCTGGCCGTTGCCTTTGCCTGCGTGCAACTGGTGCTGCAGGCCTATCCGCTGACAGGTGGGGTTGATGGTCTGCGCGTGCGTCTGCCTGCAGTGCTCGGGCCGGGGCACCGGCTCTTTCAGGACCGTCTGCCTGGGCTGGATCTGCCCCGCCTGCTGCGTGGGTTGTGGCTCGATCCGGCCGCGGCGTGGGAGCAGGCACGTTTCTCGTTGTACTTCACGGGGCGGCATCTGGTGTATTACGCAAGCTTCGTGCTGAGCCTGGCGGGGGTGCTGCTGCTTTTTCGTGTTGTGCGTTCATCGTTCGGCCGCGTGTTGCTGGCCATCCGGGAAAACGAGTTCCGGGCGCGCGCGCTGGGCTACCGGACGGTGGATTATCGCATTGCGGCAGTTGTTCTGGCGGGTCTGCTCACCTGTATTGCAGGCGCTGCATTTGCCTTGTTCAATCGCTATGTCAGCCCGGCCACCACCTTGAGCTTCGATCTGATGGTCTTCATTTTGCTCATCTGCGTGATTGGCGGCATGGGAACCCTCTATGGGGCTGTTCTGGGGGCCGCCGTGTTTCTGCTGGCCCAGGGATATTTGCAGGATGTGCTCACCATCGTCGTCGGGGTGGCGCCCGGGAGCCATCTCTGGGGCGCCCTGTTTGCACCGCAACGCTGGTTGCTGTGGCTTGGGGTACTGTTCGTGCTGTGCGTGTACTGGTTTCCCGACGGGATCGTCGGGCGCCTGCGGGCCGCAGCCCGTCAGGGCACGACTCGTCAAGAAGGGTGACGGCCATAGGGTGGTGGTCGTTCGGATATGGGTCGTGACAACGGTCATCATGGCCCCGGTCGGGCAGGGTCGCTGTGCCGTGGCCATCAGCCGTTGGGCAAGCCCTGCGAGATGCCGTCTGCGGGTTCAGCCGCCCAGCATCAACATGTACGCCGCCGTGCCGGCCACGATGCTCAGCAAGGTATGCTTCAGGCGCCATTGCAACAGCGCCACCATTGCCACGGCGGCCACTTCCGGCCATGGCAGACCGGGGTGGTTGTGTGCCTGGCCGGCAGCCGTGTCGATCAGCAGCAGCACCATGATGGCCATGGGCAGCGAACCCCCCAGCTTGTGGACCAGCGGGTGGTGGCGCAGCCAGTGGCCGGCCATGAAGGGCAGGGCACGCAGCAGCCCGGTGATCAGGGCCATCAGGCCAATCGCGGCCAATAGATAGAGCGGGTCATCCATAGCGGGTCATCGTTGTGTCTTCGGGTTCAGTCGTGCGGGGCCCTGGACCCGATGCCATGGCCTGGCCGCATGGCAACGGCCAGCAGGCTCAGGCCGATGGCAAGCGCCAGTGCCTGCGAGGGCAGAAGGGTTTGCGCAATGGCCCAGGCGACGAGCGCCACCCAGATCGGGAAGGCGTCCTGTCGGGCGCGCCATTGTTCGACTGCCAGAACGGCAAACAGGGCGGCCAGCACGAAATCCAGCCCATTCAATTCCCAGTGGGCCTGGCCGCCCAGCACGGCCCCCAGCGTGGTACCCAGAATCCACCAGCCCTGGTTCAGCACGCTGAGCAGCATTATGCGCTGCCTGCGCTGTTCCGCAGGCAGGGCTGTCAGCACCGAGTAGGTTTCGTCAGTCAGGGAAAAAATCACGTACCAGCGTTGCCAGCGCACTGCAGGCAGGGTGTTCAACAGCGACAGGCCATAGAAGACATGGCGCAGGTTCAGCACCAGCGTGGCCAGCCCGATGGTACTCAGTGGCAGGCCGGCAGCGAGCATGGGCACCATCATGAATTGTGCCGCACCCGCGTAGATCAATGCGCTCGCTGCCACAGCCAGCCAGGCTGGCCCGCCAGCCTGCACGAACAGAAAGCCGCATATGGCGCCCAGCGGGATATAGCCCATGGCCACGGGCGCCGTCAGGCTGGCCAGCGACAGCGTTCGGGATGGTTGCTTCATTGCCATTGGATCCCTGTCTGGCCGTGCGCCTGGAGCCAGTCGTTGGCCTGCCGGAAATGCCCGCAGCCCTGGAAGGGGCGCGGTGGACGTTGCGCCGAGAGGGGGGATGGATGGTTGGCCAGCAGCACGTGGACCGGCCCAACCGGTGGTTGAAGCTCCAGCAGGGCCCGTCGGGCCTGGGCATGGCTGCCCCAGAGCATCAGGACTTTGGGGCGTGGCGTCTGCAGGACGCGCATGATGAGCGCGTCGGTGATGTGCTCCCAGCCCTTGCGGGCGTGCGAAGCGGGTTTTCGGGCTTCGACGGTCAGTGTCGTGTTGAGCAGCAGCACGCCTTGCCGCGCCCAGCGAACCAGACTGTTCCTGGGCTGTGTTGCGGGGGGGCCATATTCCTGGCCCAGTTCCCTGAAAATGTTGCGCAGGCTGGGGGGTGCCGGGCAGAAATTCGGCACTGAAAACGCCAGGCCCTGTGCCTGGTTGGGGCCATGGTAGGGGTCCTGCCCGACGATCACCACCTGCACGTCTTCAGGGGCAGTCTCCAGCAGCGCCCTGAAAGGCCGCAAGGGAAAGATGACGGCACCCTGGTCGAGCCGTTCGCGCAGCATGCCATCGAGCTCGAGCAGCTGCCTGTGCAGATGCGGGGCCTGCAGCACGGCCTGCCAGGCGGGCGGCAGGGCCGCCACCTGATCGAACAGCGAGCCTTGATAGGCGTTCTGGATCGTCTCTGGAGACTGCATGAAGGGCATGGGTGGACGTGTCGGGTTTTCCATTACACTGAACGGTATCACATCGGGAATGCGTCATGAATCTCACGACCCGCGGCTGGCTCAATGGTTTCATCGGGATGGCCATCTTCAGTGGTTCACTGCCTGCCACGCGGGTGGCCGTGCTGGGGCTGGATCCGCTTTTCGTCACCGCAGCGCGCGCTGGCCTGGCCGGTGTGCTGGCCACCTTCATGCTGGTGCTGGCGGCGCGGCGCGATGGCGCGCAGGCCGTCCACGGCCAGGCGGGAGCGGGCGATCGGGCCAGCCCCGTGTCGGTGCGTCGCACGCGCCAGCCCACTGGGTTGGCCACACAGGCGCGCCCCGCACAGGGCGACTGGGTGCGTCTTGTATTGGTGGCACTGGGTGTGGTGCTGGGTTTCCCGCTGTTCACCGCGCTTGCCTTGCAGTCCATCACGTCGGCGCATTCATTGGTATTCATTGGGCTGCTGCCCATGTCGACCGCATTGTTCGCGGCCTGGCTGGCACAGGAAAGACCGTCGCGCAGCTTTTGGACATTTGCCGTGCTGGGGGCGCTTGCGGTGGTCGGCTTCGCATTCAGCCAGGATGGTTCGGGGGTGCTGTGGGCCGATGGCCTGATGGTGCTGGCCATTGTCAGCTGTGGCTATGGTTATGCCGAAGGCGGGCGTCTGGCGCGCCGGCTGGGCGCCTGGCAGGTGATCTGCTGGGTGCTCGTGGTCTCCCTGCCGGTCAGTTTGCCGCTGGCCTTCATCTGGGCGCCGCGCAATCTCGCGGCCGTACCGCCGTCGGCCTGGGCGGGCGGGCTCTACGTTGCCATCTTCAGCATGCTGGTGGGGTTCATCTTCTGGTACAGGGGGCTCGCCCAGGGGGGTATTGCGGCCGTGGGCCAGCTGCAGCTGCTGCAGCCTTTCCTCGGCCTGCTGCTGGCGGCGTGGCTGCTGGGTGAGCCGGTTACCCCGGCCATGCTGTGGGTCACGGCATTCGTAGTGGCCTGTGTGGCCGGTGCCCGCTATACGGCGGCGATGCCGGCACCGTCGCGGGCATCCTGAGCGCATCGCCGGCTTGGCCCAGGGGCACCGCCGGTGGCGGCCGCCGAGCGGCCGTGCCCATACCAAGTGTATCCAGCCTTGGGGCCTGTCCAAAGGGCAGGGTTTACGGTACAGTGCTTCAAACCAGAGACACTGCTGCACATGCAAATCCACCCGAGCCATGACCCCGAGGCCCGTCGTGCCCTCGCCATCAGTCTCATTCTGCTGGTGGCCTTGCTGCTGAGCGCCTCGATCAATCTTTCGAACTGGTTTTCGGGCGTTCTTTCGCTGCCCTGGCACATGACGTTCGAAGTGCTCTCGGTCAGCATCTCGCTCATGATCTATGGCCTGGTGTGCAGCGTGCGCCGCGAGCGGCCGGCGCTCAACCTGATTCTGCTGGCCAGCCTGTTTCTGGGCGTGGGCCTGTTCGACCTGCTGCACATGCTTTCGCTGCAGGGCATGCCCGATTTCGTCACGCCCGGCAATTCGAACAAGGGCATTTACTTCTGGCTGCTGGGGCGCTTCTTTGGCGTGGTGGCGCTGCTGTGCGTGGCCTTCGTGCCCTGGCGCATCACGGGTTCGGCCCGTGTCCTGTTCGGGTGCAGCGCATTGGTGCTGGCGCTGGTCGGCCTGTCGGCCTGGCTGTATTTTCAGGACCCGCAATTGCTGCCGCGCTTTTTCGTGCCCGGCAGGGGGCTCACGCCATTCAAGGTCAGCGCCGAGTATGCGCTCATGGCACTGTACGGTCTGGCTGCGCTGCGGCTGTTCTTTCACCTGCTCCGGCCGCGCGGTTTCAACGCCAGCGGCCTGTTTGCCGCAGCATTCATCATGATGCAGAGTGAATACTTTTTCACGCGCTATACCGATGTTTCGGATGCGTGGATGTTCATCGGGCATGTGTACAAGGTACTGGCCTTCCTGTTCCTGTATTACGCCATTTTCGTCGAAACCGTGCTGCATCCGTATGCCGACCTGCGCCGGTCGCGCAGCGAGATGCTGGCGACGCTGCGTGCCCTGCCCGATTGGGTGCTCGAACTGGATGATACGGGCAATTGCCTGCAGTTCTATCAGCATGAAGGTCAGCCCGGCCTACCGGTGCGGCCTGACGGCACACTGGTGCGCAGCATCAGCGAGCTCTTGTCCAGGGAGGATGGCGAGAGCGTGCGCAGTGCGCTCAAAGAGGCGCAGGCCCACGGGGTGTCGCGCGGCCGGGTCGTCAAGGCGCTGGGGGGTGAACAGGAGCGCAGTTTCGAACTGTCCGTGGCGCCTCGGTCCGATGCGCCATCAGGCGCCCGGCGCTTCATTGTGATCGCGCGCGATGTGACGCGGCGCCTGCGCGATGAAACCGTGCTGGCGACCCTGCGCCGCGGGATCATGCAAAGCCCGTTGCCATTCGTGGTGATCGACATGCATTTCCGGATCCAGCTGTGCAATGCGGCCTACGCAGGTTTCTTTGGCCTGGCACCGCATGCCCTGCTGGGCAAGAACCCGCTGCGCCTGCTTGAATCGCGCACAGCGCCAGAGGTCTGGACGGGGTTGGAATCCGCGATCCGGCAGGGTTTTCATTGGGCCGGTGAGCTGACCTTCCTGTTTCCGGACCATAACGAGCGGATTCTCGATACCAAGGTGTTTCCCATCCGCAATTCAGCCGGTGTGGCCTCGGGCTACATGGCGCATCTCGAAGACGTCACTGAGAAACGCCGTGCTGCCGAACGGATCCGCGAGCTCTCGCTGTACGACCAGCTCACGGGCCTGCCCAATCGGCGCCTCATGCGCGAGCGTTTCCAGGGCTCGGTGCGCAGCCATGCGCATCTGGCCCTGTTCTGGATCGATCTGGATCAATTCAAGGGCGTCAACGATACGCTCGGTCACGAGACCGGCGACCACTTGCTGGTGGCCGTGGCCCGACGGCTGCATGCGGGCTTGCAGGGGCGGGACATGCTGGTGCGCGTATCGGGCGACGATTTTCTCATGCTGCTGCATGGGGTCGGCCAGGAGGAAGCGCTGGCCCGGGCGCAGCTTCTGCAAAAGGCCATGAACCAGCCGATCGAGGTGGTGGGGCAGTCTGTTTCAGTCACCCTGTCGATCGGGATCGCGCTGTGTCCTGAAGATGCCAACGAATTCGACGTGCTTCTGGCACAGGCCGAAGCGGCCGTGAATCGCGTCAAGCAAGAAGGGTACAACCACATTTCATTCTTTAGGGCCGAAATGCAATTGCGCTCCGAACGCCAGCTGGCATTGGGGACTGCCTTGTGCAATGCCATTGCCCGTGGCGAACTCAGCCTCGTATACCAGCCCGTCATCGCGCTGGCCGATGGGCGCGTGGTGGGGGCCGAGGCGCTGCTGCGCTGGGAGTCCGAGTGGGGCAATGTGCCACCCGATGAGTTCATCCCCATCGCCGAGGCCACCGGGCTGATCGTCTCGATTGGCCACTGGGTGCTGCAAACGGCGGTGCGCCAGCTGGCCCGCTGGCATGCTGCCGGGCTGGATGATCTCAGCGTGGCCATCAATTTCTCGGTGGTCCAGTTCCAGCAGGGCGAGTTTCCCCAGTGGGTGCGCGAGATACTCGCCGAGACCGGGGTGCCCCCCGAGTGTGTGGCAATTGAACTGACCGAGGCGGCCGCCATGCGCACGACAGAATTTGTCACCCGCCAGGTGGATGCGCTCTCGGCCCTGGGCGTACAACTGGCCATCGATGATTTTGGTACGGGTTATTCGTCGCTCAGCTACCTGAAACAGCTGCATTTCCATATCCTCAAGGTGGATCGCAGTTTCGTGCAGAACCTCGAGGTCGATGCCGATGACAAGGTGATCGCCGGCACGATCATCCGCATGGCTCAAAGCCTGGGCATGCTGACCATTGCCGAAGGGGTGGGCAATGCCACCCAACTGGCCTTCATGCAGGCGCACGGCTGTGACATGGTCCAGGGGTTTCACTTCAGCCCGCCCCTGAAGCCCGAGGCCTTCGAGCGGTTCGTTCGCCACGGACACATCCCGAAATCACCCGCCTGACATGCGCGGTGCCGTTGCGGGGTCTGTACGATCCCTGGCGTCCATCGGGTTGGGGCCATGATGCCCGGGCCAGGCCGGTGCGGGCTGCCTGCACTTGGCAGCCCGCCCACAGCGTGATGTTCAGTGACGGCGCCAGAGCGTCAGTTGCGACAGCGTGTGCTGAAACTTGCGCCGGGTTTCACGGATCACGAACGGTACATCGAGGGGCTCGCCCACCGGCGTGAAATGGGGGCTCAGGTGGGCGTGCAGGCCATCGAGCGTGGTCCAGCTCTCACCATCTTTCTTGATGCCGCCGATCCAGGCCGAGTGCGGCGTGTGCTCTTCGAGCCAGGTGTAGGGTGAGGCAATGACCAGCAGGCCGCCTGCCACGATGCGTTCATGGATGGTATCCAGGAATCGGGCCGGGTCATACAGCCGGTCGATCAGGTTGGCGGCCAGCACCAGATCGTAGCCGGTGAACTGCGGCTTGAGGTTGCAGGCATCGCCCTGGAAGAATTCGACCCGGGGCAGGGTGTCCCGCAGGTTCAGTTCGGCCAGCGTGCGGGTCTTGTACGAGACCAGGTCACCTTCGTCCGTGAGCGTATAGCGCAGTTGGCCGCTTTGCATCAGTTGCACGCCCTGATTGATGAAGCGCGCCGAGAAGTCGACCCCGGTGACGCGCTCGAATGTGCGCGCGAGCTCGAACGTGGCGCGCCCGGAGGCGCAGCCCAGGTCCAGCGCCAGCCGGCAGGGGTGTTCGCCCATGGCCTGGATCGCCAACTGCGCCAGGGTACGCGGAAAGTTCGGCACGTCGAAGTAGGTATCACCGTAGTGGAACTCGGCGTATTCGGACAGCAGCCGGTCGGTTTCGTAATACGCCGCGGGTGCTTCTGCGGGCGCATGCGAGACTACATAACGCAGACCGGCGTGCTGGAAGAAATGCCTGCGGAAGGCGTAGCGCGATGCGCGCACCGCTTCGTTGCCACAGGATATCCATGAGCCCCCCTTGATCAGGTTGTGCTGGCCATCGAACGTGGGGGTCGTGAAATCATCGTAGATGGGATGGACATCGAAGCCATCGAACGGATAGGTGGGGGTTTCGGTCCATTGCCAGACATTGCCCACCACGTCGAAGAATTCTCCGTGGGCGTATTCATCGACCGGACAGGACGATGCGCCATGATCGAGATGCAGGTTGGCGTCGCAGGGTGATGCGCCCGGGTCGGTGCGACCCGTATGGTCGTACAGCCGATACCATTCGTCTTCGGTGGGCAGGCGGACCGGCTGGCCGGTTTCGGCCGCCTTCCAGTTGCAGAAGGCCTTGGCCTCGAGGTAGTTGACTTCGACGGGCCATGACCACGGCATGGGGACTTCTTCGGTCATCAGGCGCAGGAACCAGCCCTGGGTTTTCTTGACCCAGAAGGTGGGATGTTCGGCCTGGCTGTAGGCCAGCCACTTGCGGCCCTCTTCGGTCCAGTCGCGCTGGTTGCGATAGCCCCCGGCCTCGACGAAGGCCAGGAATTCATGGTTGCTGACCAGATAGCGGCTGGCTTCGAAGGGTTCGACCTGCGCCTCGTGCGCGCCGTATTCGTTGTCCCAGCCGTATTGCGGGCCGTCGAAGGACTTGCCGATCCGTACGACCCCTGCGGGCACAGGCAGCAAGGTGTTCTCGGGGGCTGGCCGGCCGTCATCCGGCCGGGGCGCCCACTCGGCCACCGCACGCACATGACGCAGGGCATGCTGGCGGATCAGCACCGAAGACGTTTCGAGGTGGATGCGCTCGTGCTCGATGCCCATGATGATGGCCCACCAGGGACTCTGCCAGTGGATGGGCGACTGCAGCGGAGCGTGATCGATGAGCCCCAGCACCAGGGCCCGGACCTGGTTGCGGTAGGCGCGCACCCGGGCGGCACCGGGCCAGTCGTAGTGGCTGTCATCCAGGTCGTCCCAGCTCATTTCATCGACCCCCACCGCGAAAATCGATTCCATGTGCTGGTCGATGCGGGTGTCGATCATGCGGGTGAGCATGAGCTTGTTGACGAAAAAGGTCGCGGTATGGCCGAAGTAGAAGATCAGAGGATGGCGCAGGGCGATCGGCTTGGTGACCCATGCCGCATCATCCTCGGCCAGGCAGTCGAAGAGCGATTCGTAGCGATCGAAGGTCTCGATGAAATAGTTGCGCAGGCTTGCGCGCAGCAGACTGGTATCGGGTTCGGCCAGGTTGGGGGTACGGGCAAACAGGGTGGCTGGTGATGCCGCGATCTGGGCTGGATGGGAAAGTGGGGCGTGCTGGGTCATGGCGGTGCCGGGTCGGAAACTGGAATCAATGTGCACGCGCCCATGATCGATGCGTGACATCATAAGCATGGCATGTGCCTGTGAGCATAGGCTAACATGATCCTTTTTCCGATACCGTCAAAATGCTGTCGTGGAAATGGGCAATTCGGGATGTCCCGTACACGAGATCGAAAAATATCGGACAATACACCCTTTGCATGCAAAGGGAAGTCATGTCACGCATTGTGTTGTTCGAGAACATCCACGCCAGCGCCAGGGAAGTCTTCACCGCAGCGGGCTTCGACGACGTGGTCACGCATGCCGGAGCGCTTGTCGGCCCGGCCTTGCTCGATGCCCTGCAGGGGGCCGATGTGGTGGGTATCCGTTCACGCACCCATCTGGATCAGGACGTGCTCTCCAGGCTGCCGCAACTGCGTGCCATCGGCTGCTTCTGCATCGGCACCAACCAGGTTGACCTGGAAACAGCGGCGATGCAGGGGGTGCCTGTCTTCAATGCACCGTTTTCCAATACGCGCTCGGTGGCAGAAATGGTGCTGGGCGAAGCCATCCTGCTGCTGCGGCGCATCCCCGAAAAGAATGCACGCGTGCACGAGGGCTTCTGGGACAAGACGGCCGATGGGGCGTATGAGGCGCGTGGCAAGACCCTGGGCATCGTTGGCTACGGCAATATCGGTACCCAGGTGGGCATTCTTGCCGAAGCGCTCGGGATGCAAGTGCTGTATCACGATATCGATACCAAGCTGCCGCTGGGCAATGCACATGCCACCTCGTCGCTCAAGAAATTCCTCGCCCAGACCGATGTGGTCACCCTGCATGTGCCTGGTGGCAAGGAAACGGCCAATCTCATCGATGCCGATGCGATTGCGGCCATGCGCCCGGGCAGCATACTCATCAATGCGTCGCGCGGTACCGTGGTCGATATCAATGCCCTGCATCGGGCGCTCAAGTCGGGGCATCTGTCGGGCGCAGCCATCGACGTGTTCCCCACCGAGCCCAAGAGCCGTGACGAAGCCCTCGACAGCCCCCTGCGAGGCATGCACAACGTGATTCTCACGCCGCACATCGGCGGCAGCACGCAAGAGTCCCAGGAAAACATCGGCCGTGAAGTGGCCGAAAAGCTCAAGCTGTACCTGAGCAGCGGTACCACCAAGGGCGCCGTCAATTTTCCGGAGATCTCCTACCATGAGCAGGCCGGTACCGCCCGTGTCCTTCATGTACACCAGAACGTGCCGGGCGCCATGGGGGCGCTCAGCAACCTCATGGGCGAATTCGGCCTGAACATCGTCAGCCAGCAGTTGCAGACGCGTGGCAAGATCGGCTATGCCATCACCGATGTCGATGGCGAAGTCACCGATCAGGTGATGGACGGCCTGCGTCATCACCCCATCACCATACGCTGCGACCGGGTCTGAGGCGCCTGCCGGAGATTGGCCCGCGTCGATACAGGCCCGGGGTCCTTCACAGGGTCGCCCCGGAGCAGTGGTGCAACGATGCAGGCCCGTTCTAGGGGATTTCCACGAGGTTTGATCCAGATCATACACCGCACGCACTGTGTGGTTTATCGTGAGGGCTTCAGTTTTCGGAGCCCCCCATGCGCCCCACATCCGACGCTACGCCTCCGGCCCGCCGCGGTCGCCTGCTTACGGTCTGGACACCCGAAGATCAGGCATTCTGGGTTCGGGAAGGCAGTGCAATTGCCAACGTCAATCTCTGGATCTCCGTCCCGGCCCTGTTCCTGGCCTTTGCTGTCTGGCAGATGTGGAGTGTGGTGGCGGTCAATCTGCCCAACCTGGGGTTTCAGTACACCGAAAACGAACTCTTCTGGCTGGCGGCCCTGCCGGCACTTTCGGGGGCCACGCTGCGCATCTTCTATTCGTTCATGGTGCCCATTTTCGGGGGCCGCCGCTGGACTGCCCTGACCACGGCCAGCCTGCTGCTGCCCACCATCGGCGCCGGGCTGGCCGTGCAGAACCCGGAAACCCCGTATTCCACGATGCTCATGCTGGCCCTGCTGTGCGGGTTGGGCGGGGGCAACTTCTCATCGTCCATGTCCAACATCAGCTTTTTCTTTCCCAAGGAACGCAAGGGTTCGGCGCTGGGGCTGAATGCCGGGCTGGGCAATCTGGGCGTGTCCTCGGTACAGTTTCTGGCCCCTCTGGTCATCAGCCTGGGCGTACTGGGCCCGTGGGCAGGCGAGCCCCAGATGGCCCAGCTGTCGGGCGCACACGGTGGCCCGGTCGAAGTCTGGGCGCAGAACGCCGCCTTCATCTGGGTGCCCTTCATCATCATCGTATCCATGCTCGCCTGGGTCGGCATGCATGACATCGCCGATGCCAAGGCGTCGTTCAGGGATCAGGCGGTGATCTTCAAGCGCAAGCACAACTGGATCATGTGCTTCCTGTACCTGGGTACATTCGGCTCGTTCATCGGCTTTTCAGCCGGCTTCCCTCTGCTCATCAAATACCTGTACCCGGCGGTGCGGCCCCTGCAGTACGCCTGGCTGGGACCATTGGTGGGTGCCCTGGCTCGTCCGTTCGGGGGCTGGCTGTCCGATCGCATGGGCGGGGCCCGGGTCACTTTCTGGACATTCTTCTGGATGGTGCTGGGGGTGGTGGTGGTCATGCTGTCGCTGCCGTCGGGGCAATCGGCAGGCAGTTTTGCAGGCTTTCTGCTGGGCTTTCTGTTTCTGTTCTTCCTCACGGGCATTGGCAACGGCTCCACCTTTGCCATGATCCCCACCATTTTCACCACGCTGGCCGAGCGGCGCCACGGCGCTGCGAGCGCCCAGGCTGTCGCCGAGGGTTCCAAGGAATCGGCGGCCGTACTTGGTTTCAGCGGGGCCATGGGCGCCTATGGCGGGTTTTTCATCCCCAAGAGCTTCGGCACTTCATTCGATCTTACCGGGTCACCGCAGGCGGCGCTGTGGTTCTTCATCGTCTTCTATGCGGTGTCACTGGCCGTGACCTGGTGGTACTACTCGCGTCGGCGTGCCGAGGTCCCCTGCTGAAGCAGCGTACCGTGCACGCCTGACCCAATCTTTCCAACGGAGCCTACATCGTGAGCCATTTCATCGATCGCCTCAAATATTTTTCCCGTCAGAAAGAGCCGTTTTCCAATGGCCACGGCAATGTGGTGCATGAAGACCGCACCTGGGAAGATGCCTATCGCAATCGCTGGCAGCACGACAAGATCGTGCGCTCCACGCACGGGGTGAACTGCACGGGTTCGTGCTCCTGGAAAATCTATGTCAAGGGCGGCATCGTCACCTGGGAAACCCAACAGACCGATTACCCGCGCACCCGTCCCGACATGCCCAACCACGAGCCCCGGGGATGTCCGCGCGGGGCCACGTTTTCCTGGTACCTGTACAGCGCCAACCGGGTCAAGTACCCCATGGTGCGCGGGCGGCTGGCGCGCCAGTGGCGTGAGCTGCGCAAGACGCTGACCCCCGTGCAGGCCTGGCAGACCATCGCCACCGACCCCGATCGCGCCGCCCAGTACAAGACGCGCCGGGGCCTGGGGGGCTTCGTGCGCTCCACCTGGGACGAGGTCAATGAAATCATCGCAGCGGCCAATATCCACACCATACGGCGCCATGGGCCGGATCGCATTGCCGGGTTCTCGCCGATACCCGCCATGTCCATGGTGTCGTATGCCTCGGGCAGCCGTTATCTGTCGTTGCTGGGCGGATCCCTGCTCAGCTTCTACGACTGGTACTGTGACCTGCCGCCGTCCAGCCCGCAAACCTGGGGCGAGCAGACCGACGTCAGCGAATCGGCCGACTGGTACAACTCGACCTTCATCATGCTGTGGGGCTCGAACGTGCCTCAAACGCGTACGCCCGATGCGCATTTCATGGTCGAGGCCCGCTACCGTGGCGCCAAGGTGGTGTCCGTGTTCCCCGATTATGCCGAAGGGGCCAAGTTCGGCGACATCTGGCTGCACCCCAAGCAGGGTACAGATGCCGCACTGGCGCTCGCCATGGGCCACGTCGTGCTCAAAGAGTTCCATCTGGCCGGCAAGAGCGCCTATTTCGAGCGCTACTGCCGCCAGTACACCGACATGCCCTTCCTGGTGCGCCTGGTGCGCCAGGGTGACCACTACGTGGCAGATCGCAAGCTGCGGGCCTCCGATCTCGTCGATCAGCTCGGGCAGGCCAACAACCCCGAGTGGAAGACGCTGGTCTACGATCAGAACACGGGCGATCTGGTTGCGCCACAGGGGTCGATCGGCTTTCGCTGGGGCCAGAAAGAGGGCGAAGACGCGGGCAAGTGGAATCTCGATCTGAAAGATGCCGATGGCCGCGAGATCCTGCCGCGCCTGTCCCTGGTCGATGCGCACGATGAGGTCGCACCGGTTGCCTTCCCGTATTTCGGTGGGCAGCAGCACGACTATTTCCAGGGCACCAGCCACGATGAGATTCTGGTGCGCAACCTGCCCGTGAAGCGTTTGAACACCGCCGAGGGCGAGGTCCTGGTGACCACCGTATTCGATCTCTTCGTTGCCAATTACGGTATCGACCGTGGCCTGGGTGGCGACAACGTCGCCGCATCCTACGATGATGACGTGCCCTATACCCCCGCCTGGCAAGAGCGCATCACGGGTGTCGATCGCGAAAAAGTCATCACCGTGGCGCGTCAGTTCGCCGACAACGCCCACAAGACCGAAGGCAAGTCCATGGTGATCCTCGGGGCCGGCCTGAACCACTGGTACCACATGGACATGGCCTATCGCGGCATCATCAACTTGGTCTCCATGTGTGGTTGCGTCGGTCAGTCAGGGGGCGGCTGGTGCCATTACGTGGGGCAGGAAAAGCTGCGTCCGCAAACCGGCTGGACCATGCTGACCTTCGCGCTCGACTGGCTGCGCCCGCCGCGCCACATGAATGGCACCTCGTTTTTCTATGCACATACCAATCAGTGGCGCTACGAGAAACTGCAGGTGCCCGAGCTGCTTTCACCGCTGGCCGACGCCAGCAAGTATCAGGGCAGCCTGATCGACATGAACGTGCGCGCGGAGCGCATGGGCTGGCTGCCCACGGCGCCCCAGTTGCAGACCAACCCGCTCGAAGTGGTGCGCGCGGCCCGCGCGGCCGGGCAGGATCCCAAGGATTACGCCGTACAGGGCCTGCGCGATGGCACCTTGCGGTTTTCCTGTGAAGATCCCGATCATCCCGACAACCATCCGCGCAACCTGTTTGTTTGGCGCTCGAATATTCTGGGCTCTTCAGGCAAGGGTCATGAGTACTTCCTCAAGCACCTTCTGGGCACCCAGCACGGGGTGCAGGGCAAGGACCTGGGCGAATCCGGCGAGGCCAGGCCACTCGAGGTGGCCTGGCACGACGAGGCCCCCCAGGGCAAGCTCGATCTGCTCGTCACCCTCGATTTCCGCATGTCCACCACCTGCCTGTATTCGGACATCGTCCTGCCCACGGCCACGTGGTATGAAAAGAACGATCTGAATACGTCCGACATGCATCCCTTCATTCATCCGCTGTCGGCGGCCGTGGATCCGATCTGGGAATCCCGCAGCGACTGGGAAATCTACAAGGGGCTGGCGCAGAAATTTTCCGAACTGGCCGAGGATGCCGATCTCCCGGATGAGGATCTGGTCCTGCAACCCTTGCAGCATGACTCGCCGGGCGAACTCTCCGATCCGTTCGATGTCCGTGAATGGCGCAAGGGCGAGTGCGATCTGATCCCGGGCAAGACCATGCCCGCCATGATGGTGGTCGACCGTGATTACAAGAACGTCTACAAGCGCTTCACCTCGCTGGGTCCGTTGGCCGAAAAGCTCGGCAACGGGGGCAAGGGCATCGCCTGGGATACAAAAGAAGAAGTCGAGTTCCTCGGTCAGCTGAACCGGCGCGAGCGTGAACCCGGCGTGAGCCAGGGGCAGCCGCGCATCCTGTCCGATATCGATGCCTGCGAGACCATCCTGTCGCTGGCACCCGAGACCAACGGTCATGTGGCCGTCAAGGCCTGGCAGGCCCTGTCGAAGATCACCGGGCGGGATCATGTGCATCTGGCAAAGTCCAGCGAGCATGAAAAGATCCGTTTTCGCGACCTTCAGGCTCAGCCGCGCAAGATCCTGACGTCGCCCACCTGGTCGGGCATCGAGTCCGACAAGGTCAGCTACAGCGCCGGCTACACCAATGTGCACGAACTGATCCCCTGGCGGACCCTCACAGGGCGCCAGGAGCTTTACCAGGATCACCCCTGGATGCGGGATTTCGGCGAAGCGTTGTGCGTCTATCGGCCGCCGGTGGACACCAGGACCATCAAGCCCATGCTCGAGCAGCAGTTCTCCAACGGTGAGCCGCACGTGGTGCTGAACTTCATCACCCCGCACCAGAAATGGGGTATCCACTCGACCTACTCCGACAACCTGATCATGCTCACGCTCTCGCGAGGCGGCCCGATTGTCTGGATATCCGAAGTCGATGCGGCGCGCGCCGGGATCGTGGATAACGACTGGATCGAGGTCTTCAATGTGAATGGCGCCCTGGTGGCGCGGGCCGTGGTCAGCCAGCGGGTGCCCGAGGGCATGACCATGATGTATCACGCCCAGGAAAAGATCGTCAACGTGCCCGGCTCTGAAATCACCGGCAAGCGGGGCGGCATCCACAATTCGGTCACGCGTACGGTGATCAAGCCGACGCACATGATCGGTGGCTATGCCCAATTGTCCTATGGCTTCAATTATTACGGCACGGTCGGGTCCAACCGTGACGAATTCGTGGTGGTACGCAAGATGAAGAAGATAGACTGGCTGGACGAGACCCACGAGATCGCCGCCACTGCCCAGAATACGGACTGAAGGAGCTGTATCCATGAAAATCCGCGCACAGGTGGCCATGGTCCTGAACCTGGACAAATGCATCGGTTGCCATACCTGCTCGATAACCTGCAAAAACGTCTGGACCTCTCGCGAGGGCATGGAATATGCCTGGTTCAACAATGTCGAGACCAAGCCCGGGGTGGGGTATCCCAGAGACTGGGAGAACCAGGACCGCTGGAACGGTGGCTGGCGCCGCAAGGCCAACGGCCGCATCGAGCCGCGCCAGGGTGGCAGGATCAAGCTGCTCTCGCGTATTTTTTCCAACCCCAATCTGCCACAGATCGACGAGTACTACGAACCCTTCACCTACGATTACGACTACCTGCAGAAGGCCCCCGAGCGCAGTACGCCGCCGGTGGCGCGGCCGCGCTCGCTGATCACCGGCCAGCGCATGGAGAAAATCGAATGGGGCCCCAACTGGGAAGAAATCCTGGGTGGCGAGTTTTCCAAGCGTTCGCAGGACTACAACTTCGAGGATGTCCAGAAAGACATCTACGGGCAGTTTGAAAACACCTTCATGATGTACCTGCCGCGCCTGTGCGAGCACTGCCTGAACCCGACCTGCGTGGCCAGCTGCCCGTCGGGCTCGATCTACAAGCGAGCCGAAGACGGCATCGTGCTCATCGACCAGGACAAGTGCCGTGGCTGGCGCATGTGCATCTCGGGCTGTCCCTACAAGAAGATCTACTACAACTGGAAATCCGGCAAGGCCGAAAAATGCATTTTCTGCTATCCGCGCATCGAAGCCGGCATGCCGACGGTCTGTTCCGAGACCTGCGTGGGCCGCATCCGCTATCTGGGGGTGCTGCTGTACGATGCCGACGGCATCGAGGCGGCCGCGAGCGTGCCCAACGAGAAAGACCTCTACCAGGCACAGCTCGACCTCTTCCTCGATCCGCATGATCCCGAGGTGCGTCGCCAGGCCCTGGCCGACGGCATACCCGAGAACTGGCTCGACGCCGCATGCAACTCGCCAGTCTACAAGATGGCGGTCGAGTGGAAGATCGCCTTCCCGTTGCACCCCGAATACCGCACCCTGCCGATGGTCTGGTACGTGCCCCCGCTGTCGCCCATCCAGTCGGCGGCCAACAGTGGCCATATCGGTGCTTTTGGCGAGATTCCCGATGTGCAGTCGCTGCGCATCCCGCTGCGCTATCTGGCGAACCTGCTCACGGCAGGCGACGAGGCCCCGGTGGCCAATGCACTCGAGCGCATGCTGGGCATGCGCGCCTTCATGCGGGCGCGTTCGGTCGATCGCCAGGAGCGGCTGGATATCCTCGAGCAGGTTGGCCTGACCCTGCACCAGGTCGAGGACATGCACCGCTACCTGGCCATTGCCAACTACGAAGACCGCTTCGTGATTCCGACCGCGCATCGTGAGAGCGCCGAAAATGCCTTTGAACTCCGTGGCGGCTGTGGCTTTACGTTCGGCAATGGGTGTTCGGGGGGGGCATCCGAAGGGTCGCTGTTCGGCAAGCCGCGTGGCAAGCGCAAGCCGACGGTGGTGTTTCTGGACCCGGCACGTACGGCCTGAAGGGGTAGCGCATGAGTCAAGATACTGTACTTGCCCGGCAGGCGCCGGTTTTTTCAGTGCTGTCGGCGCTGCTCGGGTATCCCGAGCAGGCGTTCATCGAAGCCCTGCCAGAACTGTCCGAAGCCTTGCCGGCAGAGATTCGCCAGGTTCTGGCACCGGTCTTCGAGCACCTGCAGGGCACCACCGACCTGATCGATCTGCAAGAGCACTACGTTGCGACCTTCGATCGCCGCGCAGCCCATTCGCTGCATCTGTTCGAGCATGTTCATGGGGAATCCCGTGACCGCGGCCAGGCCATGGTCGACCTGCAGCATGAATATCTCAAGCACGGTCTGGCGCCAGACACCACCGAACTGCCCGACTACGTGCCATTGTTCCTGGAGTTTCTGGGGCAGATTCCGCCCGATGCAGCCGATGCCCTGCTGGGGGATGCGATCCACGTGCTCGCCCGCCTGGGTGACAAACTGGCCGAATCACAGAGCCCGTACGCCTGCATTTTCGTGCAATTGCGCAGCATGACCGATGTGCAGCCCGAAGCACTGCCCGAGCCCCCCGAAGGGGCACTCGAAGAAACCATGATCACGTTCGGCGCACAGGCCGAAGGGCTGGAAACCCCGGCGATGCTTCAGCCACAGTACGCTCCCCCGCCCCCGCCCCGCCCGGCCGATGGGCAACGTGTCGTGATCCGTGCCCCGCGCCGGCGTGACGCCAGCGCGGCCGACCCTGTTTGAGGTGACCCCCATGAAAGCCGCTTTTGATCTCTTTTTCTTCGGTGTCTATCCCTATGTGGCACTGACCATCTTCTTCCTGGGCAGCCTGGTGCGCTTCGAGCGCGAGCAGTACACCTGGAAGAGCGATTCCAGCCAGCTTCTGCGTCAGGGTTCGCTGAACTGGGGCAGCAACCTGTTCCATATCGGCATCATTGCGCTCTTCTTCACCCATCTGGTCGGTCTGCTCACGCCACCGGCCATCTATCATGCCCTGGGGGTGTCCACGGCCCTCAAGCAGATGCTGGCCATCGTGGTCGGTGCCATTCTCGGGGTGATCTGCCTGATCGGTCTCGTGCTGCTGATCCACCGGCGCTGGACCGATGCGCGGCTGGCGCACAATTCCAGAGTGGGCGACTGGGTCAGCCTCTTGTGGATTCTGCTGGTGCTGCTGGCCGGCCTGGCTTCGTTGTTCACTTCGGTACACCATACCGACGGCGCCCTCATGGTGCTGCTGGGTGACTGGGCCCAGGCCATCGTCACCTTCAGGCCCGCTGCGGCCGTCGCCGCGATGCAGACGGTCCCGGGCATCTACAGGCTGCACATGGTGCTGGGCATGACCTTGTTCGTCATTTTCCCGTTCACCCGCCTGGTGCATGTGTGGTCGGGGTTTGCGTCCGTGTCCTATCTGACACGTGCCCGGCAACTGGTTCGCCCCCGCTAGGAGACACAGCATGATCACGGTCAATGATGCACGCATCACCGAAGCGCAGATCGTGGCCCAGGCCAGGCTGCATGCCCAGGAGGCCAACCCGCGCCTGGCGGCCGGCCAGGAACTCGTGCTGCGCGAGCTCATCCGTCAGCGCGCGCAGGACCTCGACCTGTTCGCCGACAATGACGAGTCCCTGCTGTCCGCCGTGCTGGCCCACGACGTACAGACGCCGCGTGCAGACGAAGCCAGCTGCCGGCGCTACTTCGACCAGCATCCCGACGAATTTCGCGAGGGCGATGTGGTCGAGGCCTGGCATATTCTGTTTCAGGTGACATCCGGGCTCGATGTGCAGAAGCTGCGTGGGCGGGCGACCAGCATCCTGGCGGATCTGCATCGCCAGGGCCTGGGCGAGTTTTCAGCCTTTGCCCAGCGCTATTCCAATTGCCCCACGGGTACCAGGGGGGGCGGCCTGGGTGAACTGCGCCGTGGCGAAATGGTGCCCGAATTCGAAAAAGCCGTATTTGCCTTGCCCGAATTTTCTCTGGGGGGCGAACTGGTCGAAACCCGTTTCGGGTTTCACATTGTGCGCATCGGGCACCGGATCGAGGGGCGGGCCCTGGCCTTTGATGAAGTGCACGAGAATCTGGCCGGGTGGCTCGAGGAATCCAGCTACCGGCGTGCCGTACACCAGTATCTGCAACAGCTGGTGGGTGGCGCGCGCATCAGCGGCATTCCAATGCAGGGGGCGGATTCGCCATTGGTGCAGTGACCCGGCCGCCGGATGGCGGGATCACATCGGCCAGGCTGTGGGCATCCAGGTGCGCCATGAACGCGTCCAGGGCGCCCGCGACGATGCCCTTCAGGCCGCAGCGGCCATTCAGTGTGCAGCGGTTCGAAGGGCCCATGCATTCGACCAGGGCCCAGTCGTTCTCCATGTCGCGCAGCAGGGCGCCCAGGCGGATATCCCGGGGTTCGTGGGCGAGTTCCATGCCGCCATTCTTGCCTCGTACGGTCCGTATCCAGCCGTGGCGTGCCAGACGCTGCGTGATTTTCATCAGGTGTGGCTCCGACAGGCCGTAGGCGTGGGCAATTTCGGCGATGGTGCAGAGGCGCTCGCGATGCGTGCCGAGGTAGATCAGCAGACGCACCGCATAGTCGCTCATGTGGGTCAGGCGCATGGTGCGGGCAAGCGGCTGGCTACTGCGCCCGGGCTGGCTGGGGCGTGTTCTTGGGCTGCACCACCGGCACCGGCTGCTTGTCCGGCCGCGGGCGGATCAGCATGGGGACGAATCGCCACAGGTACAGGCCCATGCACAGCACCCAGGCTGCGGCCGCCAGATCGAGCAGGGCGCTGGTGGCCGCAGATGGCCACAGCGCTGCCAGACGCAGAACCACGGCCAGGATCATCAGCCAGTAGCTGGCCATCATGCTGCCGTCCAGAGCCAGGGGGCGGCCCAGATGCCCCAGTGCCGTGCGGGTGATCATGCCGATGATGAGAACGCAGAAGCCCGCCATGCCGATCAGGTGTACATGGGTGGCACTGCGGGCCAGCATGCCGCGCAGCAGCGCAGGGTCGAACAGCCCGCTGATCTGGACGGCAGCCGCCAGCAGGCCGAGCGCGATGAACGCGTAACCCAGGTACAGGATCCACAGCATGGGCTTGTGCAGTACGGCGCGCGGCTTCCAGTACCACAATTGCCCCAGGCTGATCACGCCGGCAAGGGCCAGACTTGCGGCCATCAGCCAGGCGAGCGCGCTCTGCAGCGGATGGCTGGCCATGGTGCCCGCCGGTGTCGCAAATACCTGCAGCGCGACCCCCAGGCCAAGCGCCAGCACGCTGAACACCATCTGCACATGGCCCGAGCGGGTCAACATCGGGATCTTCAGGCCGGACACCATGCGCATGGAAAAGAACGGGATCACCCGCCGGGCGATCAGCAGGGCCACGATGGCCATGCCGATCAAGCCCAGATCGAAGCGCTGCATCAGCAGCAGATAGTTGCCTTCACGGGCGGCCAGCAGGTAGAGCAGATCCGCGCTACCCAGCGCGAGGAGCAGCAGCGGCAGGCCATAGTTGCGCCGGCTGTGCCCCTTGAGTACGACGCGTGCCAGGCTGCCGGCGGCAACGATGAAGAACAGCACTTCGGCCGCTGTGGCCAGCCAGAACCCGGCGGATCCCCCCAGCAGGAAGCCTGCCCGTGCGACCACCCATAACAGGCACAGGCCGCCCAGCGCACGGCCATGCAACGGGTTGAAGCCTGTCCAGGTGGCGCTGGCGGTGAGCAGAAAGCCAATTGCAATGGTGATGATGAACCCCCACAGCATTTCGTGCGCATGCCAGTACACCCCCGCAAGCGGGCCGTCCAGATACTGCGGAAAGTAGATCCACATGGCGATCGACACCAGGGCCCAGGCCGCCCCCATGAAATAGAGGGGTCGGAATCCCAGTGCCAGAAAGGCGGCCCAGGAGGGTGAACGAGTGGCCCGGGTGGCCGGTTCCTGAATGACGGTCGAGGGGGGCATGGCGTCGTGGGTTCCGAACGTATGGTGAGGATGGGTTTTGAAAGATGCATATTATAGTTATCTTCAAGGAGTCCGGCAAAAAGGCAAGCTTCCTGCATGTGGCTCAGTTATCATGCCTGCATGCGAGAATTCCCGACCTTGTCCTGCGTTGTACCCGGCCTGAATGAGCAGGCCAATCTGGCCATTTTGCTGCCCGAACTGCTGGCCGTGCTCGCGGCGCAGGGGTGTGCAGCCGAAATCATCGTGGTCGATGATGGCAGCACCGATGGCACGCCTGAACTCATGCGCCATTGGGTCAGCCTGCATCCCGAGATCGTCTATCTGCGGCTGTCGCGCAATTTCGGCAAGGAAGCCGCGCTCACGGCCGGGATCGAAGCCAGCCGGGGGGATGCCGTCATCTGTCTGGATGCCGACATGCAGCATCCGCCGGGCATGATACCGGCCATGCTCGCACGCTGGCGCGCAGGGGTACAGATGGTCTATGCGGTACGCGCCAGCCGGCGCGATGAAACGCGGCTCAAGCGGCTTGGTACCCGCGTGTTCTATGCGCTCATGCGGGGCGCCGGCGGGCTGCGGGTGCCACCCAACGCGGGCGACTTCCGCCTGATGGACCGTGCCGTTGTTGAAGCCCTGAAACAGTTGCCCGAGCGCGACCGCTTCATGAAGGGCCTGTTTGCCTGGGTCGGCTTCGAGTCCGAAGCGATCCCGTATGTGCCGTCCGGGCGGCTGCACGGGGCCAGCCGGTTCCACCCGATCAAGCTGCTGCGGTTTGCCATCGATGGCCTGACGGCATTCACGACATGGCCGCTGCGGCTCATCAGCCTGGTGGGGGCGTGCCTGTCTCTGGTGGCCTTCCTGTATGGCCTGTTCATCATCATCACCCATTTGATGTTTGGCGATCCGGTCCGTGGCTGGGCGACCCTCATCAGTGTGATCCTGTTCTTTTCCGGGGTCAATCTGATGTCGCTCGGGGTGGTGGGCGAATACGTGGCGCGTATTTTTACTGAGGTCAAGGCCCGACCCATTTATCTCGTTCGGGAAACACTTGGGCAAGGCCTGTCCACGAGGGCCGACGCGGATTTTCCGATCAGGCAAGCGGTGCAGGGCGATGCACCGGATTTCAGCAAGGTACAGGGCGACGCATCGGGTGCCAGAAGGGTACAGACCGAAGGCGTGCCGGCGGCCGATGCGCGATCTGGGGAGCTACCGGCCGCCGATGCGCCAAGTGCTGCTGTACCGTCCGGTGAGGTGCAATTGCAGTCTGACGAGGTCCGGGCATGAGATACCGGGTACCTGCCAGCCGCGTGGTCGACGGCGCGCTGCGGGCCTGGCTGTGGATGGGCGCCCGGCGGCACGCGGGCTGGGTGGCACTGCTCACTTTTGCCTGGCTGGCAGCGACCACATGGATGTATCCGCTGCTGTTGCCCGACGAGGGCCGCTACGTGGGGGTGGCCTGGGAAATGCTGCGCACGGGCGACTTCCTGGTCCCGCGCCTGGATGGCTTGCCATTCTTTCACAAGCCGCCCCTGTTCTACTGGCTGACAGCGGCATCGCTGGCCCTCTTCGGCGACCATGCCTGGGCCGGACGGCTGGTATCCGTGCTTGCAGCCACTGTACTGGTGACGGTCTTCTATCTGTTCCTGCGCCGATATGCCCGTGGCCGGGCGGCGGGTCAGACCGCCCTGATCCTGGCGGTGCAACCATTCCTGTTCGGGGCGGCGCACTATGCAAACCTGGACATGCTCGTCGCCGCGTTGATGGGCCTGACCATTCTGGCGGGCGCCGATGCCGTGTTCCGGCACGAGCAGCTGCGCCCGGATACCCTGGCCCGCCTGGCGCTGTACGTGGCCGCCGCGGCCGGCTTCATGGCCAAAGGCCTGATCGGTGTGGTCCTGCCCGGTGGGGTACTGGTCTTCTGGTTGGTGGGGCGGCGCCGCTGGCCGGCCCTGTGGCGGTTGTGCTGGTGGCCAGGGATCCTGGTGTTCCTGGTGCTGGTCCTGCCCTGGATGATCGCCATGCAGCTGCGTTACCCGGGGTTCTTCGACTATTACATCGTGCATCAGCATTTTCAGCGCTTCCTGGAGCCGGGTTTCAACAACCCGCAGCCCTTCTGGTTTTACCTGCCTGTGCTGCTGGTGCTCACATTGCCCTGGTCCATCCAGCTGTGGCGCTGGTTGCGTCTTCAAGGGCCGATCCAGGTCGCTTTCGTACCGCCGGTACGGCGTGTCGAGCAGGTCGACAGGCGTGTGCTGCGCGGTCTGATGCTCTCCTGGCTGCTGGTGGTGGTGTTGTTCTTTTCCATTCCATCCTCCAAGCTGGTCGGTTATGTGATTGCAGCCTTGCCGCCGCTGGCCTGGTTCATCCAGGAAACCTTCGAGCAGCGTGAAGAGTTCACCGACCCTGGGGTCGAGCGCAGTTTCGTGCGCCATGCGCTGATCGCGGCCGGCCTGTGTTTGCTGGCGGTCGTGGCGGTGGTGCTGTTTCCGCCGCGCAGCACGCACGAACTGGCCCGGCTGCTGGCCCGGTCAGCCGGCCCCCAGGACCAGTTGGTGATGCTGGATCAGTACGCCTACGACGTGCCCCTTTATGCGGGTTGGGCGGGCCCGGTGTACGTGGTGACACAGTGGCAGGGGCCCGATGCCCTGCGCAGCGACAACTGGCGTCGCGAACTGGCCGAGGCCGGGGCGTTCGAACCCGACCAGGCCGCACGGCGCCTGTGGTCGCCAGACCATTTTCAGGACGAGTTGTGCAGCCCGGCCCATCCGGCCACCTGGGTGCTGGCATGGCTCGATGAGGCCCATGCCTGGCCCGCATTGGCAGATCGGGCGCCCATGGCGCAAGCGCACCGGATGGGTCTGTGGCTGATTCCGGCGGTCGAAACCGTCAGCGGCTGTGCCGAAACGCCCACCAGCGCCCCAGAATGAACGTCATGCCGGCCACCCCGACCAGGACCATGGCCAGCAGCAGGTCGTAGGGCAGGGACGTGTAGTGCAGGAGCATGGCATAGGCGGCCTCATTGACGCCGAAACCCAGTGCCGAGACCATGAAGAAACGGCGTGCGGCTTGCCACAGGGGAGCATGCTGGGCGCGGAATGTCAGCTGGTAATGCCCGGCAAACGACACCAGAAACGCCACCAGCCAGCCGACCACATTGGCCAGCAATGGCGCCAGACCGCCCAGGGACACGCAGGCGATGGCCACCAGCCAGTGCGTGGCCGCAGCCGCACAGCCTACAATGACGAACCAGCCGATCTGGGTAGCGAGCTTTTTGAACATGGATGCCAAAAGTATCAGGGTGGGGCCTGTCTCCGGGCGCATTGTAATGTGCGCAGATGACTTCGGCATGAACCGGGCCATCAATGCGGGGGTACTGGCACTGGCCCATCAGGGCCGGCTCTCCGGCACCAGTGTGCTGGTCGATGGCCCGGCGCTCGATGATCATGACCTCGACGCGCTGTCGCGCGCGGGGCTGCAGCTTGGCCTGCATCTGAATTTCACCGAGGCGCTGGGTCAGACCGGCGTGTGCATGCCGCTTGGCGCCTTCATCCGCGCGGCCTTGTTGCGCCAGTTGCCCGTGGATCGCCTGCGTGCGGGGGTGCAGGCGCAGTGGCAGCGCTTCGAGGCACTCTTCGGGCGTGCGCCCGACTACATCGATGGCCATCAACACGTGCACCAGTTGCCTGTGGTCCGTGATGTGCTGTTGCAGGGCCTGCCGCGCGGCGTGTCCGGCAGGCCCTGGATTCGCGATACAGGGCGCCCGCGCACGGCCGGGTTGCCCCTGCGCAGCCGCACCAAGGCGTGGGTCATTGCGGTGCTGGGGGCCACCGGTTTGCGTCATCGGGCCCGATCGCTCGGTTATCGCCAGAATCCGGGCTTTCTGGGGGTGTATGATTTCAAGGGCGGCGTATCGGCCTATCAGCGTTGCATGGCAGCGTGGCTGGCCCAGGCCCGGGATGGCGATGTGCTCATGTGCCATCCCGCGCTGGGCGCGCAGCCAGACGACCCTCTGTCCGCCCAGCGCCAGGCCGAATACCAGGTCCTGGCAGGCGTGCACATGCAACATTGGCTCGACACGCACCACTTGATGATCGATCGGGCCGAGTCCCGTATCCCGGAGCACCTACATGAACCCTGAATACCGCCATATCACCCCGCAATTTGCCGTGGCCCCGCAACTGGGCCCCGATGACATGGCCGCCCTGGCCAGCGCGGGTTTCAAGTCAGTGATCATCAATCGCCCGGACGGCGAGGGCGGCAGCACCCAGCCCTGTTCGGACGAGGTCATTGCAGCGGCATTGGCCGCCGGGCTGAAAGTACATTACCAGCCGGTGACAAGCGGCTCCATCACCGCAGAGGATGTCACCGAATTTGCACGGCTGCTGCACGAGTTGCCCATGCCCGTGCTGGCCTACTGCCGTTCCGGGGCGCGCTGTGCGAAGCTGTACGAGCAGGCCGCCAAAGCCAGTTGATCCGGCTGTGGGGTCAGCTTGAACCGCATGAATACAATCCGTTACGAACGCACTTCATGCGGCAGATCAAACCCGGGCCAGATCGGATTGTGCTTTTTCCCGCAGACCGGCTATGCTCGAAGTTCCCATCACGTATTCGGATGAGTCGCACATGTTCAAGAAAATCCTGATTCCCACCGATGGTTCCAAGCTGTCGTCGCAGGCCGCCAACAAGGGCGTATGCTTTGCCCGTTCCATTGGCGCAGAAATCGTGGCCCTGCATGTCACGCAACCCTTCGCCGCTACCGTGGGCTTCGACGGCATGGCGGCCGCCTATGCCATCACCGACGAAGACTACGACCGCACCGCAGCCGAACAGGCCAAGAAATACCTGCAGGCGGTGCTCGACCGCGCCGCTACGGCAGGCGTCAAGGCCACATCCCTGGCGGTATCCAATTTCAACGTGGCCGACGGTATCGTCCAGGCGGCGCAGTCCGAAGGCTGTGACCTGATCTTCATTGGCAGCCACGGGCGCAGCGGCTTGTCGCGGCTGTTGCTGGGCAGCGTGACGGTCAAGGTGCTGGGTCTGGCCAAGGTGGCCACCCTGGTCTACCGGGTCAAGGAAAACGACTGATCCCCATGCCTGGCGTCATTCCGCGCGGGCCAGCCGGTCGGTCTGCGCCAGAAACCACGGCCATCCCTGCGGGTACCGTGCGCGATACCCGCGGCCGTCCGCTGCGCGATTTGCGCATTTCGGTCACGGATCGCTGCAATTTTCGCTGTACGTACTGCATGCCGCGCGAGCTCTTCGGGGCCGATCACGCATTTCTGCCCCAGAGCGCATTGCTCACCTTCGAAGAAATCACCCGGCTGGCCCGCATCGCGGTCGCGCAGGGCGTCCGCAAGATCCGCCTGACCGGGGGTGAGCCCCTGCTGCGCAAGCAGATTGAATCGCTGGTCGGCATGCTGGCGGATTTGCGCCTGCCCGATGGCCAGGCGCCCGAAATCACGCTCACCACCAACGGCACGCTGTTGGCGCGCAAGGCCAGGGCATTGGCGCAGGCGGGCCTCAGCCGTGTCACGGTCAGTCTCGATGCCCTGGACGATGCGCTGTTCGAGCGCATGAGCGACAGCGGTGTGCCGGTGGCCACCATTCTGGCCGGCATCGAGGCCGCCGCCGATGCCGGCCTGGCACCCGTCAAGGTCAACATGGTGGTGCGCCGCGGCATGAATGATGCCCAGATCCTGCCCATGGCGCGGCATTTCCGGCACACTGGCCATATCCTGCGCTTCATAGAATACATGGACGTGGGCAACACCAACGGATGGCGCATGGAAGAAGTCGTCACGGGCGCCGAGATCGTGCGGCGCATCGGCGCAGAATTTCCTCTTGAGTCTGTTCAGGCTCATTACCGGGGCGAAGTCGCTGCACGCTGGGCCTACACCGATGGCGGTGGTGAAATCGGCCTCATCACCAGCGTCTCGCAGCCCTTTTGCGGTGACTGCACCCGCTTGCGCCTGTCCCCCGAAGGCCGTCTGTTCACCTGTCTGTTTGCCGAGCAAGGGCACGACATGCGCGGCCTGCTGCGCATGGGGGCCGACGATCACGCGTTGGCCCAGCGCCTGGCGGGGGTATGGCGGGCCCGTTCAGACCGCTATTCTGAAATTCGTGGCCAGGCCCACCGCGAGCACAAGATCGAGATGAGCTACATCGGGGGTTGAACCTGTGTGCAGGGGCGTATGGGGGGCGTGCGGGTCCGGGGCCCAGGTGCACGGCCTCATTCTCGCAGGCGGCCAGTCCATGCGCATGCGCAGTGCTGCCTGGCCCAATGCCGACAAAGGTCTCATGACCTGGCAGGGCCACCAGCTGGTGGCGCGAGCCAGGCGCTACATGCGTTCGCAAGGGATCCCTGCAATACTCATCAGCGCCAACCGGCATCTGCTCGATTATGCGCGACACGGCCCGGTACTGACCGACCCGTCGGGCCTGCCCAACGGCGGGCCACTGGCGGGTGTTCTGGCCGGCCTGCTGCATGCTGCCGATGGCTGGCTGTTTGTCGCGCCGGTCGATGTGCCTGAATTGCCGGTGGATCTGTGCCAGCGCCTGGCTGCCGAGGCAAGCCCGCAGCATCCGGCGTACGCTCGCACGCCGGCGGGGCCGCACCCTTTGTGCCTTCTGGTGCATGCCAGCCAGATCGGCAGCCTGGAAACCTTCCTGCATGCCGGTCAGCGGCGCGTGCAGGGCTGGCTGGCCAGTGTCCAGGCCCGGGTGGTGGATTTTCAGCCCGCCATCGAGTGGCGCAATCTGAATACGCCGGCTGATTGGGCTTAGGCGCTTCAGGCCAGCCAATCCGAAAACGCGTACCAGTCGACCTCGGCACCGGCGTGCAGCCGTGCACCCGCCGGGATGCGCGCCAGCCCGTGCGCCCAGGCCAGGCTCGCCTGGGCGCCCGAACTTTGCTGTGGATGTGCTGTCAGCTGGGGCGTGCCCGGCCCTTGCTGATGCGCCTGTACCCGCAGGAAATCATCGCGCTCGCCACCTGGCGTACCCGAATGCGCGAGCACGCCGCGGCGTACCGGAGGGTAAACAGTGTGGCGCCCCTGCATGCCTCGGATCAACGGGCTGACCAGCAGCGTAAAGACCACGAAGGCGGAGACCGGGTTGCCGGGCAGCCCCACTACGGGCCGCCCCCGCAGATGGGCCAGCGCGACGGGCTTGCCGGGCTTCATGCGCACGCGCCAGAGCTCGAGTGTGCCGCCCATGGATTCAATGACGGGCTTGACCAGATCTTTTTCACCCACCGAGACGCCGCCTGCGCTGAGCACCAGGTCGCATTCGGCACAGAGTGCGGCCAGCGCGCTGGCGATGGCCCCGGTGTCGTCGGGCGCGTGGCGCAACAATGCGGGTTGCGCCCCCAGACCGCGGCACAGCGCAGCCAGCATGGGCGTGTTTGAATTGTAGATGCCCGCAGCGGGCAAGGCCTGCCCCGGGGCTACGAGTTCGTCTCCTGTGCTGAGTATGCCGACCCGTACCTTCGGTGTCACGCTGGCCTGGGTGAAGCCCTGGGCTGCGAGCATGGCGATGGCACCAGGCCCGATCGAGGTGCCGCGCGTCAGGATCACGTGATCCTTGTGCATGTCTTCACCCTGGCGGCGAATGTGCGTGCCTGCGGACTTGGGGGGGCGCTCGAAGGTGACGCCATGCTCGTCTTCGCGCGTGTCTTCCTGCATGATCACCGTGTCGGCCCCGTCAGGGATCAGGCTGCCGGTGAACAGGCGAATGGCCTGCCCAGGCTGCAGGGGCTCGGGTGTCTGGCCCGCAAAACAACGCTGCTGGACGGGCAGGGTGAGGCCTGCGGACGTGATGTCTGCCCACCGTACTGCATAGCCATCCATGGCGCTGTTGTCGGCGGGAGGCAGGTCGTGGCGGGCTGTGATGTCGTGCGCCAGAACACGCCCATCGAGTTGTTCGAGGGGCAGGGTTTCGTCGGTTTCGGGGCGTACGGCGCTCGCCGCCAGGCGTGCCTGGGCGGCATCAAAGTCAAGCAGGCTCATTGTTTTCTTTGCTGGAAGCATCATGGTGAACGGGCTTCAGGCCCCATTGCGCAGTCTTTTCAGCATCGGACTGGCGCTGGCTGACCCAGAATGTCTGGCCATTTTCGAGGGTTTCGCGCTTCCAGAAGGGCGCCCGGGTCTTGAGGGCGTCGATCAGGAATTCGCACGCCCGAAAAGCCGCATCCCGGTGCCGGCTGGCCACACCGACAAACACGATGGGTTCCCTGAGCGTCAGCTCGCCCACGCGATGCACCACCAGGGTGTCGAGAATGTCCCAGCGCTGGCGGGCCTGTTCGCAGAGTTGCCGGATTTCACGCTCGCACATGCCGGGATAATGCTCCAGATGCAGGCTGCGCGACGCCTGATCGGGGCTGTAGTCGCGCACCATGCCCAGGAAATGCACGATGGCGCCCGCCTGCCCGGCGGTGCGATCCTGCAATTCAAGGGCCAGTTGGGTGGCATCGAATGGTTCTGACTGTATGCGCACAGCCATGCTCAGCCCCCGGTGACCGGATCGAACACCGCGACTTCGTCTCCGGGGCGGATCAGATCGCTGGCCAGTGCGTGCTGCTGGTTGATCGCCAGTTTGAGGTGACTGGCCGGTGCCAGTGAGGGAAACCGATCGACCAGTGACTGCAGCCATTCGCCGGCTGGCGTGGGGGTGGCCAATGGTACCGTTTCGTGGCGTGTTCCGGTGTGTTCGGCCACCCGGGCAAAATAAAGGACTTCAATCAGCGCGCCATTCTCCACTCTTGCCTCCGGATTTGTGCAGCAGGCGGACCTGCTCGATCACCATGCCCTTGTCAGCCGCCTTGCACATGTCGTAGACCGTGAGGGCAGCCACCGTGCAGGCCGTCAGGGCTTCCATTTCGACGCCCGTGGTGTGCTCGCTGCGGCACGTGCTGCGAATGACCAGGGTGTGGCTGGCTTCATCGGATATGAAATCCACCCCGACGAAACTGAGCGGCAGGCCGTGGCACAGCGGGATGAGGCTGTCACAGCGCTTGGCGGCCAATATCCCCGCGATGCGCGCCGTATTGAGCACCTCGCCCTTGGCGTTGGCCTGTGCCAGGAGCAGCCCCCAGGCCCGCGGGCCGATGCGTATGCGTGCCTCGGCCGTTGCGCTGCGCTGCGTATTGGGCTTGTGGCCTACATCGACCATGCGCACGCGGCCCTCGTCATCCAGGTGGCTGAGGGTCGGCTGTGGTTCTGTGGTCATCATTGTTGCATCATAAACAAAAAATCCAGCCGGCTCGAATGGGTGCGGCTGCTATCATACTGCTTGGGCGCCTCTGGTTTGCGGGCGCCGTGGTCCCTTACTGTGCTCCGCATGGCGAAAACGATAGGCGCTTTCTTCTCCCTGTACCTGGCAACGCTTATCCTGCTGCTCAGTTCGGGCCTTTTCAATACCTATCTCGGCTTGCGCCTGACGGCGGCCTCGCAGTCGGAAGTCTGGGTCGGCGCTATCATCGCAGCCTATTACGTGGGCCTGGTGCTGGGTGCGCGCGTAGGCCATTATCTCATCATCCAGGTGGGGCATATCCGTGCATATGCCGCATGTGCGGCAGTGGTCACCGCCGACATCCTGGTGATGGCGCTCTTCGATGATCTCTGGTTCTGGCTGGCGCTGCGTTTCATCGCGGGTGTGGCCATGGTCTGCCTGTTCATTGCCATCGAAAGCTGGCTGAACGAACAGACTGAAAATGCATCGCGCGGTACCGTATTCGCCTTCTACATGGTGGCGTCCAGCCTGGGCACCGTGCTGGGGCAACTGTCGCTGGGCCTGTTTGCCGATCTGGGCAATCGGCCGCTGATCTTTGTAGCCATCTGCAGTGTGCTCAGCCTGATCCCGATCGCGCTCACCCGTCGCGTGCATCCGGCGTTGCAGGTGCCGGCCCCGTTGGCTTTGCGCTATTACGTGGCGCGCGTACCACTGTCGCTGACCACGCTGCTGATCGCCGGCATGCTTGGGGGCGCATTTTATGGCCTGGCGCCCGTGTATGGCCTGGGACAGCACATGGACAACGATCAGGTGGGGGTGTTTCTGGCCGTGGCCGTGGCCGCGGGCCTGATTGTCCAGTGGCCCCTGGGCTGGCTGGCGGATCGCATGAGCCGGGTGCGCCTGATCCAGGTCGGTGCGGTGGTGCTGTTCTTTCTCGGGGTGCCCCTGTGGGGCTGGCAGCAGTTCCCCTACTGGGCGCTGGTGGGTTTTTCGGCCATCATGGGCATCGTGCAGTTCACCCTGTATCCGGTGGGTGCGGCCTTTGCCAACGACAACGTCGACCCTGAACGCCGCGTGGGCCTGAGTGCATTGCTTTACATGGTGTATGGGCTGGGGGCCTGCATTGGCCCGTTGCTGGCGGGTGTGCTGATGCGCATGTTCGGGCCGGACGTGTATTTCATGTTCGTCTCCGCATGCGCCATCCTGTTGCTGGGTCTGGTGCGCGAGAAGCGGGTCAAGGGTACGCACATCAGTGAAGACGCACCGACCCAGTTCGTGCCCATGGCCGATACCTTGCAAAGCTCGCACGTCATGGCCGTGCTCGATCCGCGGGTCGACATCCAACGCGACATCTCGCATGACCCGGTGGTCGAGGTCGATTTGCCAGACGAAGCCACTTCGGCGCCGCGGCCGTAGCGCGCCGTATGGCGGCTGTCCCGGGCAACTTGCCGTGCCCATCATGCCCGACTCTGTCACGCCTGCCATGCCGTCAACGGCTTCAGCGTGGCAGCAGCAGGAAGACCGCTGCGAGCGCCAGCACGATGCCGAGCAGATTCACGCGGCTGGGGCGTTCGCCGAACAGGCCGGCACCCACCAGTATCCCGACTGAAATCACGCCGATGTTCATGGCGGCAAAAACCAGGGTCGGGTTTTCGGGGAAAGTCTGGTGCGCACGGATATAGAAGTAGATGTTCGAGAAGTTCAGGGCACCGAGAAGCACACCGCTCAGCAGGCTGCGCATGTGCCAGACGGCCCGTCGCAGCACCAGCCAGGCGAAGATGAGCAGTGCGGCCAGCATGAAGCTGAGCAGCAGCGTGCTCGAGAACCGGGCCCCCAGACGGGCCATGAGCTTGAAGAGCACATCGATGGTGCCATAGCCGGCCCACACGCCCAGCAGAATCCACAGGCCGTGCAGCTGCGTACCGCCGGCCTGCTTGCCCAGGCTTGCGCCATGAGGGGTCATCTTGCCTGCGCTCGTGCGCCAGACCAGGCACGCGAGCGCGGCAAACGCCACCACGATGCCGGTCGCTTTGGTGCTGGACAGCTGCTCGCCGAAGATCAGGAATGAGGCCAGAATGGGGACCAGCAGAGACAGGCGTTGGGCGGTGTCGCTCAGGACGATACCTGCCTGGCGTACGGCTGCGGCCATCACCATGAAGATGCCGGGCAGTAGGAAACCGAGGAGAATCAGCACCAGCCAGCCTTCGAGCGGTTGATCGAACAGGGTGTCGAGGGGTGGCCTCAACAGCAGCAGGCATGCGGCCAGGGCGGTCAGATAGTTGACAGCCACGGCTTGCTCGACCCGGATGTCGTGGCGGTAGGCGAGTTTGAGGAATATTGATACGGCAACGCTGAAGCTGATGCTCAAAAGCAGGGTGTACATGCAGGATTCCCGGGTCGATGACAGTTGCAGATCGGCGGCGTTGGGGCAGCCGTTCCGTGGAGGGTCTGTGGAAGCAAGCTGGATCGTAGGGCGGGCTTGCCAGGTTGGCAATAGGCAAAAATCTGTTTCTTGCTGTTAAAATCCTCTAAATACCACTAAAATGTATCCGAAATGGTTCAAAATACCGTTTTGATCATTTCTGGATGCGGTCCGTAGGTCACCACCTGACATTGAAAGAGGATGTTTCTTCAATGGTTCGAGCGACAGGTGCTTCCATGGCTTTGCAGGCGTCTTGCATCTCTGGTTTCAGCATGCTATATTCTCGTTTCTTCGGAAACGGAGACTTGGTTTTTGGGGGTATAGCTCAGCTGGGAGAGCGCTTGCATGGCATGCAAGAGGTCAGCGGTTCGATCCCGCTTACCTCCACCAAAGACGCCAGATGTCCTGTCCCCTTCGTCTAGAGGCCTAGGACACCACCCTTTCACGGTGGGTACAGGGGTTCGAATCCCCTAGGGGACGCCAGCATTCTGGTTTCGGAGCGGTAGTTCAGTTGGTTAGAATACCGGCCTGTCACGCCGGGGGTCGCGGGTTCGAGCCCCGTCCGCTCCGCCAATATTCAAAAGGCCTGGTCGCCCGAGTGGTTACCAGGCTTTTTTCGGCTCTTGGCGCCACAGCCAGAACAGGGCCATCATCACCAGCAGCAAGGCTGGCAATGAGCCCAGGTTCAGCCACGCCCAGCCGCGGGTGGTGGCCACCGCCCCCGAAGTGAACGAGGTCACCGCCATGGTCACGAATACCCAGAAGTTGATGGCGGCTTGGGCGCGGTCTTTTTCTTCGGGGCGATAGGCCCCCAGTGCCAGGGTGGTGCTGCCGGTGAAAAGAAAATTCCAGCCCACACCCAGCAAGGTCAGGGCGACCATGAACTCTGTCATGCCGGTGCCCGAAAGCGCCACGAATACACACAGCGCCAGCAGCAGCGTGCCAACGCCCATGACCTGCAGCACACCAAAGCGCCGGATCAGGTGACCCGTGATGAACCCGGGCGCATACATGCCGATCACATGCCATTGCAGCACCATGGCGATGCTGCCAAAGGCAAACTGATGCTGGTCCATGACCAGTGGCGTGGCGGCCATCAGCAGGTTCATGACGCCGTAGCCGATGGCCGCACTCAGCGTGGCCACGAAAAAGACGGGCTGGCGCATGATCTGCCCCATGGGCCGGCCCTGGCCCGTCTCGATATGGTGTGTGGGTTCAGCTGGGAATCGGATCAGGGCCATGAGGCCCATGGCCACCAGCGCCACCACTGCCAGGGCGATGTAGGCGCCCACAAAAGGGATGGGCAGGATGGCGCGTGTCCAGTTGGCCAGATTCGGGCCGATCACGGCGCCCAGAAGGCCCCCTGCCAGAACCAGTGACACGGCCTTCTCGTGCCAGGCAGGATGGGTCAGTTCCGCCGCCGCAAAACGATACAGCTGGCCGTTGGCATTGTAGTAACCGGCAATGACGGTTGCCAGAAGCAGCAGCCAGAACATCTGGTGCTGCGCAGCAACTGCCGCGAGCAGGGCGGAACCCAGCGCCACGATCAGGCCGATCTGAAATGAGCCCCGCCGACCGTGGCGCTCCTGGGTGCGTGCGACCAGGGGGGCAGCCAGTGCGCCGCCCACCACGTAACCCATGATGGGCAGGGTGGCCATCCAGGGGAAAGGAGCGAGTTCGAGACCCACCAGGCCATTGATCGCGATGAATGTGACATTGTTCACCAGGAACAAACCCTGGCAGACGGCCAGCAGGAAAAGGTTTCGATTCATCCGCTACATACCGCGAGCCCGCGGCCGCTCCGATTGTTGGCCAATCTGAATTTTACATGGGCGCATCGTGATCCTGTGGCCTGCAAACATTTTTGGTACCATTTCACAATGTGCAAAAACACAGGAACCCACGCCATGCCGCTCTTGCTTGAACGATCTCTTCGCCTTGGTGCCCTGCTGGCGGCCCTGGCGCCGGTGCCTGCGCTGGCGGCCGGAACGGCGGTGGTGACCGACCATTCATCGGGCGCGGGCGACACCATGACGCTGGCCTGGCTGGATGATGGCAGCTTGCGGATCAATGCCGATGCCGACAACCCGGACAACTACATGCTGATCCAGGGTGACAAGGTCTATGCCGTGAGCTTCGAAGCCGGGGCGCCGCTGGTAATGGAGGTCGGTGGCATGCTCAAGGCTCTTGGGGGCCTGGCCCAGGACGGCCAGGGCGTCGATCAGCCCCTGCCAGCCCGCATTGCATCGGTCGAACCGACCGGCAAGACAGAAACGGTGGCCGGCATCGAAGGGCGCGTATACCAGATCACGGCCGCGGATCAGGATGGCGCCCAGAAAACAGTAGAGGCTGTTCTCACCAACGATGCCCGCGCGGCTGAAATGACCCGCGTGTTCGTGACCGGGCTGTTGTCTGTTTTCGAGCAGGGTCGGGCCGATGATATCCTGACGGCCCTGCCTGCCGACGGCAAGGGCATGCTGCGCTATGGCAATGACTATGCATTGGCATCGATTTCAGACCGGGCGCCGGCCGCCGATCAATTCAAACTGCCGGCGCCGCCCATGGATCTGGCCAGCATGCTCAAGGGCATGCAGTAGGGCCATTCCGGGCAGCAGACGGGCCAATGCCCGGCGCATTGCATGAAGTTGCTGTTGCTGGGCAAGGATGGGCAGCTGGGTCTTGCGTTGCGGCAAACGCTGCCCGCACTGGGGGCCGTACGGGCGCTGGGGCGTACAGAACTGGATCTGGCCGCCGGCCCGAAGTCTGCCGTCGGGCATGCCAGGCACGACACACAAGGCGGCCTGCACCAGCTTGAGCGGTTCCTGCAGCAGGTCCGGCCGCAAATCATCGTCAATGCGGCGGCCTGTACCGCGGTCGATGATGCACAACATGATATCGAGCGGGCCTGGCAGGTGAACGTACAGGCGCCGTCCTGCATGGCGGCCTGGGCGCGGCGCTCGGACGCATTGCTGGTGCACTATTCGAGCGACTATGTGTTCGATGGCTGCAAGCGCAGCCCCTATCTGGAGTCCGACCGGGCCGCCCCCCTGAATGTCTATGGCCAGACCAAGCTCGCGGCCGATCAGGCCATCCTGGACAGCGGTTGTTCCTGCCTCATCTTCAGAACCAGCTGGGTATTTTCTGCGCAACCGGGCAACTTCGTACACACGGTGGTCATGCGTGCCCTCGGGTGTGACGCACTATCGGTCGTTGATGATCAAGTCGGTGCACCGACCCCGGCACGCCTGCTCGCGCAGGTGACCGTCCGGGCAATCGAGGCCTGGCAAAGGGGCGGGTTGACAGCTGGCCTGTATCACCTCACGGCTGCCGGTGCGACCAGCCGCCACGAGCTGGCCTGCCACATCGTCCGGCACATGCAGGCCCGTGGCGTTCGCACGCGGCTGCAGCCGCATTGCATTCGGGCCGTGGCCACGGCCGATGATCCCGGCCGGGCCGTCAGGCCAATGAATTCGCGCCTGGATGGTGCAGCCTTGCAGCAAGCCCTTGGGAGCGTGTGGCCGCATTGGTCCGGCCTGGTTGACGAGGTGGTGGACGAAATTCTGCAAAATCTGGGAATTGTCTGAATATCGTACCTGAATCAGATGAAACTCCCTTCATTTTCATCCAGAAAAAGATAATTGACGCCTATAGCACTTTTACAATGATCAGCGACGGTGGCCATGGCTGACCACTGCCCCGAGCGAAAGCCCAGCCTGTTCGGGCCGGGCACCGTATCCAAGGAGTCGCCGATGACGAAGTCTGCTGAAGAATTGCTGGAGATCGATCGCAAGTATTTCATGCACCCCTCCACCCACGCCCACGACCATGAGACGGGTGCCCTGCCAGGTCGTCTGGTGACTTCGGCGCGGGGCATACGCATACGGGATCATCGAGGCGAGACGTTCATCGATGGGTTTGCGGGTTTGTATTGCGTGAACATCGGATATGGCCGCACCGAAGTGGCCGAGGCCATGTACGAGCAGGCCAGACGCCTGGCGTATTACCACACCTATGTCGGCCATACCACGGATGTAGTGGCCGAACTGTCCAGGCGCATCATGGAATGGGCCCCCGAGGGTATGAAGAAGGTCTATTTTGGGCTTTCAGGTTCGGATGCCAATGAGACTCAGATCAAGATTGTCTGGTATTACAACAACATTCTCGGGCGCAGGAACAAGAAGAAAATCATATCCAGAGAGGGGGGCTATCATGGCTCGAGTATCGCAGCCGGCAGCCTGACTGGTTTGGCTTCGTTTCATCGGCACTTCGATCTGCCGCTCGAGCGCATGAAACATACCGTGCGGCCACACTGGTACCGCAATGCCCCGGAGGGCCTGGATGAGGCCGCCTTCAGCCGCTATTGTGCCGAACAGCTCGAAGCGCTGATCCTCTCCGAGGGGCCCGACACCGTGGCGGCCTTCATCGGCGAGCCGGTGCTTGGCACGGGTGGGATCGTACCGCCACCGAAAGGCTATTGGTCGGCGATCCAGGCAGTGCTGGACAAGTACGATATCCTGCTGATCGCCGACGAAGTGGTCTGTGGTTTCGGGCGTCTGGGCAGCCCCATGGGTTCACAGAAGTACGGCATTCGTCCCGATCTGATCACCATTGCCAAGGGGCTTACCAGCGCCTATGCGCCCCTGTCGGGGGTCATCGTTGGTGACAAGGTGTGGGATGTCATTGTCAGCGGCTCGCGTACGGAGGGCGCGATGGGTCATGGCTGGACCTACTCGGGTCACCCGGTCAGTGCGGCTGCGGCGCTGGCCAATCTGGACATCCTTGAATCCGAAAATATTCCGGCGCAGGCGGCCAGTGTCGGGGCGTATCTGCAGGCGTCGCTGCAGGCGGCATTTGCCGCTCATCCGCTCGTGGGCGAGGTGCGTGGCGCGGGCATGCTGGCTGCCCTTGAATTCATGGCCGATCCGGTACGGCGGGTGCCGTTCGACAAGGATGTGAAAGTTGGCTCCAGGGTTGCAGCCGCCTGCATGCAGCGCCATCTGATCGCCCGTGCCATGCCCGACCACGACGTGCTTGGCTTCGCTCCGCCGCTGGTGACGACACGCGAGGATGTGGATGAAATCGTGCGCATCACCAGAGAGGCAGTGGATGCCGTAGCCACTGAAATCACATGAATTTCTTGCGGGCGGGCTGGTTGGCTAGCCCGCAAGGCATGCAGGGTTATCTCCGGATAACCCTGCCGGAGTCCTGTGTTACCCTTTTTTATCCGCGTTTCCCGTGACTCTGCAAACCTTGGGGCATGTCTTCAAGTGGCATCAAGACCGCTGGTCCCGCAACGAAACAGGAGAAATCATGAAGTATTCCGTCAAAACCCGGCTATTGGGCTCTGCAGCCCTGTGCACCCTGGGCCTGGGGGCTGCTGCCACTCAGGCTGCCGATCTGGCCACCATACAGAAGAACGGCACGCTGCGGGTGGCCGTGGCCAACGAAATTCCTTATGGATACATGGACATCGATGGTCAGGCCAAAGGTGCGGGCCCTGATGTGGCCAAACATATTGCCAATGCCCTTGGCATCGCGAACATCGACTGGACCGTGACCAATTTCGGTTCGCTCATTCCGGGCCTGCAAGCTGATCGCTACGATATGGTGGCAGCCGAAATGGCCATTCTTCCGCAGCGCTGCAAGCAGATCATCTATTCCGAACCCAACAGTTCATATGGTGAAGGCCTGCTGGTCGCGAAGGGCAATCCCAAAGACATCCACAGCTTCGAAAGCTTTGCCACATCGGGTAACAAGATTGCAATCATGGCCGGGGCTGACCAGCTCGAAATGCTGCAGTTCATGAAGGTGCCCGATGAAAGCATGGTCACCATTTCCAGCAACTCCGATGCGATTTCCACTGTGGCCACCGGGCGGGCCGATGCCTATGCCGCCACCAGCCTGACGGTAGGTGAACTCGTGAGCAAGGCACAGGACAAGGTCGAGGCGGCCGCCAATTTCCAGGATCCGGTGGTTGATGGTGAAGTCGTGCGCAGTTGGGGGGGCTTTGCATTTGCCCCGGACTCCACCGATCTGCGTGATGCGGTCAATCAGGAACTGGCCAAATTCAAGAAGACAGATGCCTGGAAACAGATCCTGACCGGCTACGGGTTTTCCGACGAAGACGCATCACAATCCTTCGAACGCACGACAGCTCAATTGTGCGCTGACTGAACCAGCCCGTCATGGACTGGTCCATCTATCTCAAGCCTTTGTGGCTGGGGGTCGGGGTCACCATCGAGCTGACCCTGTACTCCACGCTGCTGGGGGCGCTGTTCGCGTTTCTGTTCGGCATTGGCCGGCTTTCGCATCAGCGCTCCGTGCGCTGGGCTTCGATCAGCATGATAGAGATCTTTCGAGGCACATCATTGCTGGTGCAGCTGTTCTGGCTGTTCTTTGCACTGCCTGTGCTGGGCAAGGCCCTGGGGGTGGATCTGCGCCTGCCGCCGGTGGTGGCCGGCACGCTGGCCCTGAGCCTGAACATTGGCGCGTACGGGGCCGAAGTGGTGCGTGGGGCCATACAGGCCGTACCCGCGAGCCAGTATGAAGCCGCCAAGGCGCTGGATTTCACGCCGTGCCAGGCGCTGTGGCGCATCGCCCTGCCACAGGCCATACCCGAGATGATGCCCAGCTTCAGCAATCTGGCTGTCCAGAATCTCAAGGATACGGCGCTGGTGTCACTGATCGGCCTGGGAGATATGGCCTTTCAGGCAGAGCGCATTCGCAATCTCACGCAAGAGAGCGTGCCCATCTACACGCTGCTCCTGTTCATGTATTTCGGCATGGCGCTGGTCATCACGATACTGATGCGCCTGCTCGAACTCTACGTCAGCCGCTGGCGTATGCGAAGGGGTTGAACATGCTGTTCGGCATTGAATGGGATACCGCCAATGACTGGGTGTTTGCATGGTCGATATTGCCCATTCTCATGCGCGGTCTGGTCGTCACGGTGCAGGCCACCTTGCTGGGCTTTGTGGTCGGGGCGATCCTGGGCCTGGTACTGGCGGCCCTCAAGGGCGCCCGCTTGCGGGTGATTTCATGGCCTGCGGCCGTGCTGACCGAATTCCTGCGGGACACCCCGCTGCTGGTGCAACTGTTCTTCCTGTATTACGTGCTGCCTGAGTACGGGCTGGTGTTGCCGGCATTCCTGACAGGCGCCCTGGCATTGGGAGTCCAGTACAGTGCCTACATGTCCGAAGTCTACCGGGCAGGCCTGGAATCCATCAGCCATGGGCAGACCGAGGCCGCGCGTGCGCTCGATATGGCACCATTGCGCACCTTTGCCGTCATCATTCTGCCGCAGGCCATCCCGCGCATCATTCCGGCGCTGGGCAATTACCTTGTGTCCATCATGAAGGATGTGCCCGTGCTCTCGGTGGTTTCCATCCTCGAACTGCTGAACGTTGCGCGCATCATTGGCGATCGCACCTTCAATTACATGGTTCCGCTGACCATGGTGGGCATCATCTATCTGATTCTGACCCTGATCGCATCTGCCGGCATCCGGTATCTGGATGATCGATTGCCCAGGCATGGCATTCCCCTGCGTTGAAGGTTCACCCTGCCGAGGATCCCCACGACGGAAATCAAACCATGCAAGAGATGAACAATCCCTCCGATCCAGCCACGCAGGCATCGAACCCCATGATCCTGATGGAGAAGGTGGTCAAGCGCTTTGGCGATGTCACCGTGCTCGATGCGCTTGATTTCGAAGTGGCGCGTGGCGAGAAAGTGACCATCATCGGCTCTTCAGGCTCGGGCAAGTCCACGGTATTGCGCATCCTGATGACGCTCGAGACGATCAACGAGGGTGTGATCTACATCGATGGCAAACCACTGTGGCACGAATATCGCGATGGTCGACTGATCCCGGCCAGTGAAGCCCATCTGCGCACCATGCGCAAAGAGATGGGCATGGTGTTTCAGCAGTTCAATCTGTTTCCGCACATGACGGTGCTGCGCAACGTGACCGAATCACCCATGCACGTACTGGGCCTAAGCAGGCAGAAGGCAATCAGACGGGCCCACAAGTATCTGGATCTCGTGGGCATGATGGATCATCTGGACAAGTTTCCCAGCCAACTCTCGGGGGGGCAGCAGCAGCGCGTTGCCATTGCGCGGGCGCTGGCCATGCATCCGAACATCATGTTGTTTGACGAGCCGACCTCCGCGCTGGATCCCGAACTGGTCGGAGAAGTCCTGACGGTCATCCGCCGCTTGTCCGAAGAGCACGACTTGACGATGCTGCTGGTGACGCACGAAATGGAATTTGCGCGCCAATTTTCCGATCGTGTGTGCTTTTTCGACAAGGGCGTGATTGTGGAGCAGGGGACACCGGAAGAACTGTTCACGGCACCGCAGAAGGAACGGACGCAGCAGTTCTTGAAAAGCGTCATGTAAAAAATGCGAGGCAATCTTGGCGAGCCATCTCTTTGCGAGTGACAATGCGTCCGGCGTAGCGCCGGAGGTCCTGCACTGGCTGACACGAGCCAGTCGCGACCATGTGTCCGGCTATGGCAGCGATCGCTGGACCCGACAGGCCGAGCAGGCGTTTGCCGAACATTTTGGAACCGAGGCCCGGGTGTTCATGGTCACCACCGGCACGGCGTGCAATGTCCTGGCCCTGCAGTCGGGCCTGTGCTCCACCGATGCCCTGTTCTGTTCCGATGTGGCGCATGTGCATGTGGATGAATGCGGCGCGCCCGAGCGCATGATCGGGTGCAAGTTGGTGTCCGTGGCCAGCGTCCAGGGCAAGCTTGATCTGCCGCAACTGCAGGCTGCCCTGATCTTTCAGAATGATCTGCCACATCGCAACCGTCCGGCCATGGTGTCGCTGTCCCAGGCGACCGAGTATGGCACGCTGTATTCGATCGATGAATTGCGCAGCCTGGTGCGCTGGGCCCATCGGCATGGTTTGAAGGTACATCTTGATGGTGCGCGGCTGGCCAATGCCGCGGTCGCCTTGAACGTGAGTCTGGCCGCGCTCTCGCGCGATGTCGGTGTCGATGTGCTGTCATTCGGTGGCACCAAGAATGGCCTGATGATGGCCGAGGCGGTCATATGTTTTGATGATGGACTGGCCACTTGTTTTGAGGGGATCCGTAAACAGGGCATGCAACTGGTGTCCAAGCACCGCTTTCTCGCTGCCCAGTTTCTCGCCTACTTCGAGAACGATCTGTGGCAGACTCATGCGCGACAAGCGAACGCCATGGCCCGGTTGCTGCGCGCACATCTGGCGCAATGCCCCCAGGTCCGGCTGACGGCACCGACTCAGGTGAACATGGTTTTTGTCGAGGTACCGGAAACCTGGGTTCAGCCGCTGCAGGCGTACTGCGCCTGCAATCGCTGGCTGCCCGGATCTTCCGAATTGCGGTTCGTCACCTCATTCGATACGACCGAAGCCGATATTGCTGCGCTGATCCAGCACATGCAGCGTTTGGCCAGTTGACGGGGGCACCCGCTGGCCTGCGGGTCAAGGGCATGGCTGCATGTCCGGCATGCCCTTGCCGGTGACGGACCTCGATTGCGCCTTCAGGGCAGGTCATGAACCTCGGCCGGCACGGCAGGCCGGGTCTTGATCGTCTTGGTCACGATATAGGTGACATAGCGATCGATCCCGATTTGCGCCTCGAGCAACTGGTCGATCAGGCATTGGTAATGGTCGATGTCGCGTGCCCGTACATGCAGGATGTAGTCCACGCCCCCGCCGGTGGCATGGCACTGCACGATGCCTGGCACTTCGGTCACGTGTTGTTCGAAGCGTTGCATGTCGTGGGCCGTATGACGGTCGAGGCTGACTTCCACGATCACGGTGCATCCTCCGAAGATTCTGTCCCAGGCGACATCGGCCTGGTAGCCGCGGATCAAGCCCTGATCTTCGAGGCGCTTGAGCCGTTCCCAGGTGGGCGACGCTGACAGGCAGACTTGCCTGGCGAGTTCGGATTTGGTCATGCGGCCCTGTTCGGACAGGATCTTGAGGATGCTCAAGTCATAGCGGTCCAGTTTGATCATGGGGCAAGTGGCTTCAGAGAGTCGGATTCTTGTGGCTGCTGGGGGTTGTCCGCCATGCTGGCGATCACTGCCAGGGTGTCGCCGGACTTGATCAGGCCCGGAAAATGCCGGGCCGCCAATATGCCATCACGCCCTGCATGGTAGCGTTTTTCCGGAACACCAGTGCGCGAGATATCGTAGACCCTGGCGATGAGTTCACCTTGTTGCACGATGTCGCCCAGATTCCTGACCATCTCGAGCAGGCCATCGTGCTCGCACAAGGTGTAGCAGGCACCATCGGGCATATCCAGCAGGGTCGTTTGTGGTGGCACCGTCTTGCGGCCACGGCACACCCCGGCATGTATCAGAAAGCGTCGTATGCCGGCATCGGCAATCGCGATGCTGTCCCGGGTGGCTGTGCCACCACCGCCCAGTTCGGTGGAGACGAATACTTTGCCCATGTGCTCTGCAGCCGTGTCCAGCATGCCGACGCTGTCGAGTTCGAGGATCTTCATGGAATAGGGGGCCCCGAAAGCCCGCATGGCGGCCTCGCAGGCGGCCTGCTGGACCTTGTCGTCGAGTAGATGAATGGCCGCGAAGGGCAGGAAGTCAAGGGTTTTGCCGCCCGAATGAAGATCGAGTACGTAATCGGCCATGGGCAGCAGATGGCGTTGGACGTAATCTGCGATTTTCTCGGTGACCGTGCCTTCCGGGTTGCCCGGAAACAGGCGGTTCAGATTGCCGGAATCGATCGGTGAAGTGCGCCGCGCTGCAACAAAAGCTGGATAATTGAGAAAAGGGATGATGATGACGCACCCGCGCACCTGATCCATCTTCAGGTTGCGGGCGAGTTTGACCAAGGCAACAGGCCCTTCGTATTCGTCGCCATGATTGCCGCCCGTAAGCAGGGCGGTTGGGCCCGGGCCATGGCGAACCACGGTGATCGGGATCATGATGGCACCCCAGGCCGAGTCATCGCGTGAATGTGGCAGCCGGAGAAAACCGTGCTGCACGCCGTCGAGTGAGAAGTCCACGGTCGGGTGGATGGGGGAATTCTGCATGCGCTCAATCTTTGACAAATAACTGGCGGGGCGTCTGGCACAGTGGTTCGGCACCGTCCGGCGTGATGAGAATGGCTTCCGTGATTTCCAGCCCCCATTGCGCTTCCCACAGGGCGGGCATGAAATGGAAGGTCATGCCCGGTTCCAGCACGGACCGGTCGCCGGCGCGCAGGCTCATGGTTCGCTCACCCCAGTCAGGCGGGTAGCTTGCACCGATCGAGTAGCCGCAGCGGCTGGATTTCTGGAATCCGCCGCCATGCAGCACCTTGAAGAAGGCCTCTGCGACGTCTTCACAGGTATTGCCTGGACGGGCCTTGTCCAGACTCGCGGCAATACCCTCGATCACGACCTGCTCGGCACGCAGAAGGTCGGCAGGAGGAGAACCCAGGTATACCGTACGCGACTGAGGGCAGTGGTAGCGCCGATAGCAGCCTGCGATTTCGAAGAACGTGACCGACTGTTCCGGGATGGGCGCATCGGTCCAGGTGAGATGGGGGGCTGTCGCGTCTCTGCCGGTGGGCACCATGGGCACGATGGCGGGGTAATCGCCACCATGTCCCTCGATGCCCAGCAGCCCTGCCTGGTATATATGGGCCACCAGCTCGTTCTTGCGCATGCCGGGTTCCACGACCTCGATGATGCGCCGGTGCATGGCCTCGACGATCTGTGCGGCGATACGCATGTATTCGATTTCGCGCGGCGATTTGATGGCTCGCCGCCAATTGACCAGACCCGTGGCATCGGCCCAATGGGCATCGGGCAGATGTTTTTGCAGGGCGGCAAAGGCGGCTGCACTGAAATAGTAGTTGTCCATTTCGACCCCGATCCGGGCCCGGGCCCAGTTGCGCGGGATCAGGATTTCGCGGCTCAGCCAGTCCATGGGGTGGCGATCGGTCGACTGCACATAGGTGTCCGGGTAGCCGAACAAATGGTCATCAGCCATCACGACGGTTCGCCGGGCACCGTTGCGGTCCATCTCGCGTCCGAACCAGAGGGGGGCGTCGTCGTGGCTCACGAGCACACACTGATGGACATAGAATGACCACCCGTCGTAGCCTGTGAGCCAGTGCATGTTGGTGGGGTCGCTGATGATCAGTACGTCCAGCCCTTGTTGGCGCATGGCCTCGCGTGTACGTTGCAGGCGGCGGCTGTACTCTGCGCGCTCGAACGGCAGTGTCGCAACCAGGCCTTGGTGGTCATCGGCGAGGTTCGTCATGGTCAGACTCCGGATGGCTGGCCAAAGGGGGGGCCAAGGCATCCTAGCACTTTTCATGGCGGTATCGTCAGTCGGGATGATCCCGGAGATCGACATCGTGCCCGAATCATGGTGCCGTGGCATCGTCATGTCACTGGGGGGCTGGCTGCGGATCAAGCCCGTACCCCGTCCTCGAGGAACTTGGGTAATATGGGCGCATTCCGTCATTGTGTCCTGTGCCTGCCATGTATGAGTCACGTAATGCGCCCTTGCTGCATCCACATCAATTCCGACGCCGCCTGCTGCTGCACGGCCTGTATGCACTGTTGCTGATTGTTGCGACCCTGCTGCTCGGGGTGCTGGGCCTGTGGCTGTTCAATGACTTCACCTGGCACGATGCCCTGATGAATGCCCTGTTCATCATCGGCGGGATCGGCACCTTCATCATGCCCACAACCACACTGGGCCGGCTGTTCTTTGCTGCCTACGGGTTTTTCGTCACGCTGGTCGTCATGGCCACCCTTGGGGTCATATTGGCACCGATCGCCCATCGCATCATGCACAAGTTTCATCTGGATGATGTCGATATGGGTGAAGATCCATCGTGATCGATCCGGCCCTGACGCTCGATCAGTTCGATTACGACCTGCCCGCCGAGCTGATTGCCCAGCATCCGGCTTCGCAGCGCAGTGCCAGCCGCCTGCTGCACCTGGATGCAGCAGGTGGCCTGCATGATCGCCGGTTCACCGATCTGCCCGATCTGCTGCGCGCGGGCGACCTGCTGGTCTTCAACAATACGCGCGTGATCAAGGCGCGTCTGCGTGGCCACAAGGCCAGTGGGGGCAAAGTCGAGGTGCTGATCGAACGCATTCTCGAGTCGCACCGGGCATTGGCGCACGTGCGGGCCAGCAAGGCGCCCGGGCCTGGCACCCATCTGCTGCTGGGCGACGGATCCATCGACGTGCAGGTACTGGGGCGCCAGGGCGAATGCTTCGAACTCCTGTTTCCCGCGCCGGTGCTGGACGTGCTGGATGTACACGGACAGGTGCCGCTGCCGCCGTACATCACCCACACCGCCGATGCGCACGATGAGGCCCGCTATCAGACAGTCTACGCCCGTCAGCCCGGCGCCGTGGCGGCGCCCACGGCCGGCCTGCATTTCGATCAGGCCATGCTGGATCGCCTTCAGGGCCTGGGCATCGAACAGGCCTTCGTCACCCTGCACGTGGGCGCCGGCACATTCCAGCCGGTGCGCGTGGCACAGCTGGGTGAGCATGTCATGCACGCCGAACGCTATGTCGTGCCGGTTGAAACGCTGCAGAAGATCCGCGCCACGCGCGCCCGTGGCAGGCGGGTCGTGGCGGTGGGCACGACCAGTGTGCGTGCCCTCGAGGCCGCCGCCTCGGGTGGCGATGGCGAGTCAGCCTGCGAAGGCGATACGCGCCTGTTCATCACCCCGGGCTATCGCTTCAGGCATGTGGATGCGCTGATCACCAATTTTCACCTGCCGCGATCCACCCTCATGATGCTGGTCTCGGCCATGGCCGGGCTGCCATCCATCCAGCGGGCCTATGCGCACGCCGTACAATCGCGCTACCGTTTCTTCAGCTACGGGGATGCCATGTTCATCGAGACGGCTGGTACGTCATGAGTCGACTGCAGTTCGAATGCCTGCACGTGCAGGGTCAGGCCCGGCGCGGGCGTCTGCGCCTGAACCATGGCATCGTCGAGACACCCATGTTCATGCCGGTGGGTACGTACGGCAGCGTCAAGGCCATGCTGCCCCATGAACTCGATGACCTCGGCGCGCGTATCGTGCTGGGCAACACCTTTCATCTCTGGCTGCGCCCCGGTACCGACATCATCGAGCGGCATGGCGGGCTGCACGGCTTCATGCAGTGGCACGGGCCCATACTGACCGACTCGGGCGGCTTTCAGGTGTTCAGCCTCGATGGCATGCGCAGGATCACCGAAGACGGCGTTCATTTTGCATCGCCCATCGACGGCGCCAGGCGGTTTCTGTCGCCCGAAGAATCCATGCGCATCCAGCACAGCCTCAATTCCGACATCGTCATGGTGCTCGATGAATGCACGCCGTACCGCATCGGTGAGCGCCCTGCGACCCACGCCGAAGCGGCCGCCTCGATGCGCATGTCGCTGCGCTGGGCACGCCGTTCGCGTGAGGCATTCGATGCGCTCGCCAATCCCAATGCCCTGTTCGGCATCGTGCAGGGCGGCATGTATGAAGATTTGCGCGATGAGTCGCTGGCCGGGCTGGTCGACATCGGCTTCGAAGGCTATGCCGTCGGTGGCCTGTCGGTGGGCGAGCCCAAGCCCGATATGCTGCGGGTGCTGGCGCATGTGGCGCCACGCATGCCGGCCGACGCACCCCGATACCTGATGGGTGTGGGCACCCCCGAGGACCTGGTCGAGGGGGTACGCTGCGGCGTGGATCTGTTCGATTGCGTCATGCCCACGCGCAATGCGCGCAACGGCTGGCTGTTCACGCGCCATGGTGATGTGAAAATCCGCAATGCCCGCTATCGCGACGATACCGGGCCGCTTGACCCAACGTGCACCTGTCACACCTGCCGGCATTTCTCGCGCGCCTATCTGCACCACCTGCAGCGTTGTGGTGAAATCACCGGAGCACGCCTGAACACACTGCACAACCTGCACTTCTATCTGCAGATCATGGCCGAGATGCGTGCTGCGATCGAAGCGGATCGGTTCGAAGTCTGGCGTGCGGGTTTTCTGCGTGATCGGGCGCAGGGGCCCCAATAGCAGTGTATTTGGTGATCGGGCGCCATATACCGCTACAATCAAGAGTTATTTTCTGCAACCTACAGGGGGCATGGCCCCCATTTCAGGAGCTTTCATGTCTTTCGTCGACACCCTGACCCTGATCCCGGCCCAGGCCGCCGGCGAGCCGAATGCGCTGATGAGCATGCTGCCCATCATCCTGATGTTCGTGATCCTGTACTTCCTCATGATCCGGCCGCAGATGAAACGCCAGAAGGATCACAAGAAAATGGTCCAGGCCCTGGCCAAGGGTGACGAGGTCATTCTGTCGGGCGGCCTGCTGGGCAAGATCGTGAAGGTCAGCGACAGCTACCTGACGCTCGAGATCTCCCAACTGGCCGACAAACCCGTCGAGACCATCGTTCAGCGCAGTGCCGTTACGGCCATCCTGCCCAAGGGCACCATCAAGTCGCTCTGAAACCTTCAGGTTGCTCGACCATGAACCGATACCCTCTCTGGAAATACCTCATCGTACTGGCCGCTCTGGTCATCGGCGTGCTGTACAGCGTGCCGAATCTTTATGGTGAATCGCCGGCCGTACAGATCGCGGGGGCAAAGACATCGGTCAAGGTCGATCACGAGACCCTGCTGCGTGCCGAGCAGGTGCTCGAGCAGAACAGCATCCAGCCCACGGCCGGCACGTTCGAAATGAATGGCCCGGTGGGCGCGGTGCGCCTGCGCTTCGACAGCACCGACACCCAGCTTGCCGCCAAGGATCTGCTCGAAAAGGCGCTCAATCCGGATCCGGCCAACCCGGACTACACCGTGGCACTGAACCTGATGTCAGCCACGCCGGCGTGGCTCACGGCGCTGGGGGCGAACCCCATGTACCTGGGGCTGGATCTGCGCGGCGGCGTGCATTTCCTGTTGCAGGTGGACATGCAGGGGGCGCTTGTCAGCCGCTACGATTCGGTGGCCAGCGAAACGCGCAGCACCCTGCGTGATTCAAAGATCAAGTTCGACGATGTCGAGCGGGCCGGGCAGTCGGTCCGTGCCAGTTTCGTGGCCGAGGCCGAACGTGATGCGGCGGTCGATCTCCTGCGCCGGTCGATGCCCGAAATGCAGTTCGTTACGGCACACTCGGGCGATCAGTGGCAGCTGACGGGCACGCTTACGCCATCGGCCATCACGCAGGTGCAGGACAACGCCCTCAAGCAGAATATCCAGACCCTGCACAACCGGATCAACGAACTGGGGGTGGCCGAGCCCATCATCCAGCAGCAGGGTGCAGACCGGATCGTGGTTCAGTTGCCAGGCGTGCAGGACGTCGCCAAGGCCAAGGAAATCCTCGGCCGCACGGCCACCCTTGAAATCCACATGGTCGATGAGTCGCCGGCCGCCCAGGCGGCCCTGTCGTCGGGCCGGGTGCCGTTCGGGCTGGTGCGCTACAACGACCGTGATGGCCGGCCCCTGCTGTTGCGCCGCCAGGTCATCCTGACGGGCGAGAACCTGCAGGACGCCCAGCCCGGTCGGGATCAGCAGACCCAGCAGCCCACTGTCAACCTGACGCTCGATGCCAAGGGGTCGCGGATCTTTCGCGACGTCACCCGTGACAACATCGGCCGGCGCATGGCCATCGTGCTGTTCGAGAACAACCAGGGCGAGGTGGTCACCGCGCCGGTGATCCGCTCCGAAATCCCGGGCGGGCACGTGCAGATCTCGGGCAGCATGACCGCCCAGGAGGCGGCGGACGTCTCGCTGCTGCTGCGTGCCGGGTCCCTTGCCGCACCCATGCAGATCATCGAAGAGCGAACCATAGGGCCCAGCCTCGGGGCCGCCAACATCAAGCAGGGTTTTGACTCCACCCTGTGGGGTTTTACGGCCATTGCCATCTTCATCATCGCGTATTACCACCTGTTCGGGGTGTTCTCCACGCTGGGCCTGAGCTTCAACGTGCTCTTGCTGCTCGCGGTACTGTCCATGCTGCAGGCCACGCTCACCCTGCCGGGCATCGCCGCCATTGCGCTCACCCTGGGCATGGCCATCGATGCCAACGTGCTGATCAACGAACGCATCCGTGAAGAATTGCGTGCCGGGCTGCCGCCCCAGCAGGCCATTCATCTGGGCTTTGACCGCGCCTGGGCGACCATTTTCGACTCCAACCTCACCAGCCTCATTGTGGGGATTGCGCTGCTGGCCTTCGGCACGGGCCCGGTGCGCGGTTTTGCGGTCGTCCACTGCATCGGCATTCTCACCTCGATGTTCTCATCGGTGGTCGGGGTGCGGGCGCTGGCCAATCTCTGGTATGGGCGCAAGCGCAAGCTCAAGACCATATCGATTGGCCAGGTCTGGAAACCCAGGCAAGACTGAAGGCGAGGCACACCATGGAATTCTTCCGTATCCACCGCACCATCCCGTTCATGCGGCATGCGCTGCTGCTGAACATCATCAGCCTGGTCACGTTCCTGCTGGCGGTCCTGTTCATCGTCACGCGGGGCTTCCATCTGTCCATCGAGTTCACCGGTGGTACCGTGATGGAGGTGCACTACAGCCAGTCGGCCCCGGTGGGCGATATCCGTCAGGCCATCGATGCACTGGGTTACACCGATTTTCAGGTGCAGAACTTCGGTACCTCCCAGGATGTCATGATCCGCCTGCCCGTCAGGCCCGGTGAAGACACCGCCTCCCAGAGCCGTACCGTACTGTCTGCCCTGCAGGCCCAGAGCCCCGACGTGCAGTTGCGCCGGGTCGAGTTCGTGGGGCCGCAGGTGGGCCAGGAACTGCTGCACAACGGTTTGATGGCGCTGCTGTTCGTGGTCGTGGGCATCATGATCTATCTGGCCATCCGTTTCGAATGGAAGCTGGCGGCCTCGTGTGCCATCGCCAATCTGCATGACGTGGTCATCATCCTGGGCTTTTTTGCGTTCTTCCAGTGGGAATTCTCGTTGTCGGTACTGGCGGGCGTGCTGGCGGTGCTCGGCTATTCAGTCAACGAGTCCGTCGTGGTCATGGACCGGATCCGCGAGAACTTCCGCAAGCAGCGCAAGGCCTCCGTACGCGAGATCATCAATGCCTCGATCACGCAGAACATCTCGCGTACCATCATCACGCATGGGTCCACGCAGATGATGGTGCTCTCCATGTTCTTCTTCGGCGGGCCCACCTTGCACAATTTTTCCCTGGCGCTCACCATAGGGATCTGGTTCGGGATCTATTCCTCGGTGTTCGTGGCCGCCGCCCTGGCCATGTGGATGGGCATCAAGCGTGAAGATCTGGTGCGACCCGTCAAGAAGGACGGTCCCGAAGTCGAATTGGGCTAGTACATGCAAGAATCCTCGATACGCCGCCCCGGCGTGGTGCCCCGCAAGACAGGCAACGGCCCTGCGGGGCCCCGGGGTACCGATCACGATGCCATTCACGCGCTGGTCGGGCAGTTGCCCCCGCCCGAGCCCGGCGCCCGGGTCCGCAAGCTGTACATTCGTACGTTCGGCTGCCAGATGAACGAGTACGACTCTGAGAAAATGGCTGATGTGCTGCGCGCCACACGGGGGGTCGAACTCACGCAAGTCCCGGAAGAAGCGGACATCATCCTCTTCAATACCTGTTCGGTGCGTGAAAAGGCCCAGGAAAAGGTGTTTTCCGATCTGGGCCGGGTGCAGCCACTCAAGCTGAAGAATCCCGATCTGATCATCGGGGTGGGGGGCTGCGTGGCCAGCCAGGAAGGGGCTGCCATTGTTGAGCGCGCACCGTATGTCGATCTGGTATTCGGCCCGCAGACCCTGCATCGTCTGCCGCAGATGATCGATCAGCGCCGGGCCTCGGGGCATGCGCAGGTCGATATCTCGTTTCCCCTGATCGAAAAATTCGATGCGCTGCCGCCGGCCCGGGTCGAGGGCCCCAGCGCCTTCGTCTCGATCATGGAAGGCTGCAGCAAATACTGCAGCTTCTGCGTCGTGCCCTATACGCGCGGGCCCGAGGTGTCGCGCCCGTTCGACGATGTGCTGGTCGAGATCGCCGGGCTGGCCGATCAGGGTGTGCGCGAAGTCACCTTGCTGGGCCAGAACGTGAATGCCTACCGGGGGCCCATGGGCGGGTCCGGCGAGATCGCCGATTTCGCCATGCTGCTCGATTACGTGCACGACATTCCCGGCATCGAACGGATCCGCTATGTCACGTCCCATCCCAAGGAAATGACGGCCCGCCTGATCCAGGCCCATGGCACCTTGCCCAGGCTGGTGCCGTTCCTGCACCTTCCGGTGCAGGCCGGCAGCGATCGGGTGCTGGCCGCCATGAAGCGTGGCTATTCCGTACTTGAATACCGGGCCATCATCCGCCGGCTGCGCAGGGTGCGCCCCGACATGACGCTGTCCTCGGATTTCATCGTCGGCTTTCCTGGCGAGACCGAAGAAGATTTTCAACATACGCTCGATCTGGTGCGCGACATCGGCTTTGATCAGTCATTCTCGTTCATCTACTCGAAGCGGCCCGGTACACCGGCGGCCGACCTGGCCGACGACACGCCGCACGAACAGAAACTCGAGCGGCTGCATCGGCTGCAGGCGCTGATCAACGAGCAGGCGCAGGCGTATGCGCAGGCCATGGTAGGTACGGTACAGCGTCTGCTGGTCGAAGGCCATTCGCGCAAGGATGCGGCCGATCTCAAAGGCCGCACCGAAAACAATCGCATCGTCAATTTCCCAGGACAAGCGCGCCTCATTGGCCAGATGGTCGATGTGCGCATCACGCAGAGTCTGGCCAACACCTTGCGGGGCGAAATCGTGACGTCTGATGCCTATCGGGTGGGTGCATGAGCGAACGTTCACTGACTGTCGAACTGGACGGCGACAACGCGCGTCTGGCTCAATTGTGCGGGCCGCTCGACGGTCATCTGCAGCAGATCGCCCAGGCCTACGGGGTCGAGATCCGGCGGCGTGGCAGCCGCTTCACCGTGCGGGGTGCCCTGGCAGAGCAGGCGGCAAAGGCCTTGCGCTGGTTTCATGAGCGTACGGCAGAGGGCGGCCTGACGCTCGAGGCCCTGCAACTGGGGCTGGTCGAGCTCGGGGCGCGGTTGGATGCGGCCGCGGGCGATGGCCCGTCCGAAATCCCGCCCGTGGACGACGCCAGCCTGAACCTGCGCACGCGCAAGTCCGACCTGCGTCCGCGCACGCCGCGTCAGCGTGATTATCTGAATGCCATCCTCAAGCATGATGTCACATTTGGCGTGGGTCCTGCCGGTACCGGCAAGACATGGCTCGCGGTGGCCTGCGCCATCGATGCGCTCGAGCGCGAGTCGGTGGCCCGCCTGGTGCTCACACGCCCGGCCGTAGAGGCCGGCGAGCGCCTGGGTTTTCTGCCGGGTGATCTGGTGCAGAAGGTCGACCCCTATCTTCGGCCGCTGTATGACGCGCTCTATGACCTGCTGGGGTTCGAGCGCACGCAGAAATTGTTCGAGAAACAGACCATCGAGATCGCGCCCCTGGCCTATATGCGCGGGCGCACGTTGAATCATGCATTCGTGATTCTCGATGAAGCCCAGAACACGACGCCGGAACAGATGAAGATGTTCCTGACCCGCATCGGCTTCGGCAGCAAGGCGGTCATCAACGGGGATCCGACCCAGGTCGATCTGCCCAGGGGGCAGCGCAGCGGCCTGCTGCACGCGCTCGAGGTCCTCGAGGCCGTGCCGGGCATTGCCTATACCCGCTTCACCAGCCACGATGTGGTGCGCCATCCGCTCGTAGCCCGCATCGTGGATGCCTACGAACGGGCGGGAGACCATGTATCCTGAACTCAGCCTCAGCGTGCAGTACGCCGTGCAGGCCCCCGACCTGCCACGCTGGCGGCTGCGGCGCTGGGTCGGGCGGGCGCTGCGGATGGCCCTGTGCCCGGCGGCCGATGCGCCCCCGCAGCCCGTGGCCCTGACGCTGCGCATCGTCGACGAGCCTGAAGGGCGCAGCCTGAACGCAGCCTGGCGGGGGCGGGATGCCGCCACCAACGTGCTGACCTTCGAATACGGCCGCGACCCCACAGGCTGCCTGCGCGCCGATATCGTGCTCTGTCTGCCGGTCATGGCGCGCGAGGCCGCCGGGCAGCACAAGCCGTTCCAGCACCATGCGGCGCATCTGGTCACCCATGGCGTGCTGCATGCCCTGGGCCATGATCATGTGCAGGATGACGAGGCGCGCGCGATGGAAGCGCTCGAAGTCCGTATTCTGGTCGCCCAGGGGATACCCGATCCGTATCGCGTACAGGATGATGCCTGAAATCGGCGCTTTATCGGTTATCCTACAGTCTTCATTACTCGTCCTTCGGACAATGCCAGACCCTTCCTCACCCGACCCCGAGCCCCGACCTGCGCGTGTCGCCACCGGATCCTTCCTTTCCCGTCTCCGGGCGCTGCTGCGGCCCGCGCCCCCCACCGACAGGAACGACATCCGGGCCGTGCTCGAAGCCGCTCACGACCATTCGGTATTGGATAGCGAATCGTACGCCATGATCTCGGGCGCGCTCGAAGTGGCCGACATGACCGTGGCCGACATCATGGTGTCGCGTTCGCGCATGGATCTGCTCGACATCCGCAGCCCCCTGTCCGAACTGCTGCCCATGATCACGGAAACCGGGCACTCCCGCTTTCCGGTCTACGAGGGCGATCGTGACAACATCATCGGGGTGTTGCTGGCCAAGGATCTGCTGCTCACCTGGTCTGATCAGACGCTCGACCTGCGCGCGCTGGTGCGCCCGCCGGTATTCATTCCCGAGACCAAGCGCCTGAATGAACTGCTGCAGGAATTCCGCGCCAGCCGCAATCATCTGGCCATTGTCATCGATGAGCATGGCGGCATCTCGGGCCTGGTCACCATGGAAGACGTGCTCGAGCAGATCGTGGGCGAAATCGAGGATGAATTCGACGAAGCCGCCGAAAAGACCATTTTTCGCACGGGCGAGAACAGTTGGCGCGCCATGGGCACGACCGAAATCGACGATTTCAACCATGCATTCGGCGTGCAACTGCCGGATGACGAGTGCGATACGCTGAATGGCTGGCTGGCCGCCGAACTGGGGCATATCCCGCGGCGTGGCGAGCGCTTCGAGTCACAGGGTCTGGCATTCACGGTGGTCGGGGCGGATGGCAAGCGCGCCCATTGGCTGCACGTGCAGCGGGCGCAACCCGAACCCACCCCGGAACATGCAGCCTGACGGTACGTCATCCCCGGTCGGCGCGCCATCCTTGGTCGGTACCTCATCACCGGTCGGTACTTCATCATTGGTCGACAGGCCATCCCCGGCTGATGGGCCATCCGCAGTCGAGCGGGGCACCAGCGGCGCCGCCGAAACCGCCCATGAACGGCCGCCGCTGCGTGCAGGCTCGGGCCTGCGGGGCACGCTGACGCTGTTGCTGGCCGGTGCGCTCCAGGCGCTCAGTTTTGCACCGGGGCCTTTGCCGGGCTGGATCCTGCCATTTGTACAGATTGCTTCGCTGGCCGTGCTGGTCTCTGCCACGCTGCGCGCGGCAGGCCCTCGTCAGGCCGCCGGGCGGGCATGGCTGTTTGGCGTCGCGCAGTTTGCCGTGGGCGTCTATTGGCTGGTCATCAGCATGCATCGCTATGGGGGCCTGTCCCTGGCCCTGTCCATGGGTGCCCTGCTCATATTCGCAGCCGCCATGGCCTTGTACGGGGCGCTGGCCTGCGCACTGGCCACGTCCCTGCTCACGGGGCGCATGCGGCCGCAACAGCATGCGCTGGCCCAGTGCCTGATTGCGGCCACATGGGCCTCGGCCTGGACGCTTTTTGAGTGGTTGCGCGGCACCCTGTTCACCGGCTTCACCTGGTTGCAGGGCGGCTATGCCCACGCCGAAGGGATGTTTGCGGCCTGGGTGCCCCTGTTGGGGGTATATGGGGCCGGCTGGCTGGCGGCCTTTGCTGCTGTCGCCGCCGTGCTCATGCTGCGTGCACGGAACCTGCCGCCCTGGGATCGCAGTGCGGCGGCCGTGTTGGGTGTGGCACTCGTCACCGGGCTGGCCGGCATTGCCCTGGGTTCCATCCAGTGGGGTGCGCCACACGGCGCGCCGGTGCTGCTCAGGCTCGTCCAGCCGGCTACGCCCCAGTCCGAAAAATTCGATCCGGCGCGCTTCTTTGACGAACAGGAGCGTCTGCAAGGCCTCGCGGCACGAGCACCGAAGTCGGATGATGACCGTCCGGCGCTGGTCCTGCTGCCGGAAACGTCGATCCCCATTTTTCAGGATCGGGTGCCACCCAGGGTGTGGGCAGGCTGGGAAAATACGGCCATGCGCCTGCGGGCGCCGATCGTCCTGGGGGTGCCACTGCATCGCCGGGATCGCGCCGGTGTACATGCTGCGCAATCCGCTGAGCAGACATCACGGCATACGAATTCCGCCTTCGCACTGACGGCCGAGGGCGGGGTCCTGGAGCAGGATGGTCGCGTCTGGCACTACGACAAGCGCCATCTGGTGCCCTTCGGTGAATTCATTCCGGCCGGGTTTCACTGGTTCGTGCGCGCCATGCACATCCCGCTGGGCGACTTCGATCGAGGGCATGCCGATCAGCCGGTGCTGCGTGTGGCAGGCCAGACGCTGGCATTCAATATTTGCTATGAAGATACGTTTGGCGAAGAGATCGCAGCCAGTGTGACCTCATCCGCAGAGAATCCGGAAGGGGCCAGCATCCTGGTCAACCTGGGCAATCTGGCCTGGTTCGGTGACAGCTGGGCCCTGCGCCAGCACTTGCAGATGGCCCGCCTGCGCACCCTGGAGACCGCCCGGCCCATGGTGCGTGCCACCAACACGGGGCTGACTGCGGCGATTGGCCCGCGGGGCCAGGTGTATGGCCGGCTGGACACCGGGCATCCGGGTGTACTCGATGTGGAAGTCCAGGGGTGGCAGGGCCTGACCCCCTATGTCCGTACGCGCAACCTGCCGATACTGGCATGGTCCATGGGCATTCTTTTGCTCGCGTTTGTGATAAAAAGGCGCGGCAGGCGCAGGGCACCCTGAAGGCGGTGCATGCCTCGAAGGCAGCACATGCCTCGAAGGCAGCGCGTGTCCCGAAGGCAGCCCGTCGTCCTGCAGGTTGTCTCAGATCGTTCCGTGGAGGCTTGGATGAAATTCTTGTGGCGCTGCGCCGGGATCTGGCTGTTTGCCGCCCTGATGTCAGCCAGTATGGCGCAGGGCCTGCCGGCCGAACTTCAAAAGGCCTGGAAGGCCACCCGGCTGCCTGACGCGGCCTTGTCGCTCGAGATTCGCGAGGCCGGCGGGCCGGTCATTGCGAGCCTGCACAATCAGGTGCCCCGCAATCCGGCGTCGGTCATGAAACTGGTCACCACCTGGGCCGCCCTGTCATCGTTGGGGCCCGACTACGTCTGGCGCACGCGCTTCCTGTCGGATGCGAAGGCGCGTCTGGATGCACAGGGCAGCTTGTCCGGGCCGCTGTACATACAGGCGGCGGGTGACCCCTGGCTCACGCTCGAAGATCTCTGGCATACCCTGCGCGAATTGCGCGTGCGGGGCGTCAAGAACCTGTCCGAGGTCGTGGTCGATCGCAGCCTGTTCGGCGAGGTGGCCATCGAGCCCGGTGATTTCGATGCCCAGCCCGATCGCGCCTATAACGCCAGCCCGGATGCCCTGCTGATCGATTTCGGGGCCACCCGCGTGGTGTTTCATCCTGACCTGGCGTCCCGGCAGTGGATCCCCATTGTGGATCCGCCCGTGCGCGGGGTGAATGTCCAGGGGCAGGTCGAATGGCTGGCGGGGGCCTGCAAGGCGCAGCCGGCTGTCGTCGCCCGGGTAACGCCACAGGCCGCGCAAACGGTGATTCAGGTATCGGGCAAGGCGAGTGGGGCCTGTGGCGAATTCAGCGTCTACCGGTTGATCAGCGCGCCCGTGGCACAATTCGAGGCGTTGTTCCGCTTGCTGTGGAAGGAACTGGGCGGCACGCTGGCGCGCGACATTCGTGCAGGGGCGGTGCCGCCGGATGCGCGTGAACTCGTGGCCCATGATTCTCCCACGCTGGCCAGCACGATCGGCCAGATCAACAAATACAGCAATAATGTCATGGCCAGGATGATCCTGCTCACGCTGGGCGCCGAGCTCGCAGGCGCGGGCGCCACGCCAGCCAGCAGTGCCCGTGCCATGGATCAGGTGCTGGTGGCGCAGGGGGTGGATACCAGTGGCTGGGTGCTGGACAATGGCTCGGGCCTGTCACGCGAGGCCCGTGTGACCGCGCGCGGCCTGGCGCAGATGCTGGATGTCGCCTGGCGCTCGCCTCTGATGCCCGAGTATGTGGCTTCGCTGGCCATCGCGGGGGTGGATGGCACCGTGCGCCGGCGTCTGAAAGACGCCCGTACCCGGGGGCAGGCCCATCTCAAGACCGGCACCCTGCGCGACGCCCGTGCGCTGGCGGGCTACGTGCGGGGCGCCAGTGGCAAATATTACATTCTGGTGAGCATGGTCAATGATGCGGGTGCCGCACAGGGTCGGGCCTTTGACGACGCGGTCGTGCGCTGGCTGGCCGAACGCTGATGGGCTGCATGCCGGCAGGCAGGGATGCGGCTGTGGGCAGCACCCCATGTTCTCGGGCTGTGAGCGGTTCTCGCCGACATGTCTCCGGCTCGGGTAAAATCGGGCATCACCCCGTGCCTCCTGCCGGCCTTGGTCGGCTGCGCCCTTGCCAGTCTGCCGCCATGCCCATACACGAAATCAAGCACCCCCTGATCCGACACAAGCTTGGCCTCATGCGGCGCGCTGACCTGAGCACCAAGAATTTCCGTGAAATGGCCCAGGAAATCGGCGCCTTGCTCACCTACGAAGCCACCAAGGACCTGCCGCTCGAGCCGGTGCGCATCCAGGGGTGGGCGGGCGAGCTCGATGTCGAAAAGCTGGCGGGCAAGAAGGTGACGGTGGTGCCTATCCTGCGCGCCGGTATCGGCATGCTCGACGGGGTGCTCATGCTGATCCCGGGCGCCAAGGTCAGCGCGGTGGGCATTGCCCGCAACGAAGAAACCCTGCAGGCACAAACCTATCTTGAAAAACTGGTGGGGCAGCTTGATCAGCGGCTCGCACTCATCGTCGACCCCATGCTGGCCACTGGCGGCTCGATGGTCGCCACCATCGACATGCTCAAGCAGGCGGGCAGTCGCAATATCCGCGCATTGGTTCTGGTGGCCGCCCCAGAAGGGATTGCCGCGGTGCAGCAGTCACACCCTGATGTGCATATCTACACGGCATCGATCGACAGTCATCTCAACGAGCATGGGTACATCATTCCCGGTCTGGGCGATGCGGGCGACCGCATTTTCGGCACGGGCCAGAAAACCGACTGAAACGGTCGGTTTCGCAAGACGCAGCGTCTGGATTGGGGTAGGATGAGCCATGCCATTCACAGGAGAGCCTCATGGCCAAACGTAAAAGCCTCGCCACCCAGTCCACCCCGGACGCCCTGATCGAAGATCTCAAGGCCAGCCTCGATCATGCCGAAGAGCTGCTGCGCCAGGCGGCAGATGCCACAGGCGAGAAAGCGGCTGATCTTCGTGTCCGGGCACTCGAAGCCCTGGATCAGGGGCGCGAAAAACTGCGTGAAACCCAGGCGGATCTCATCGAACAGGGCCGCAAGGTGGTGCACGAGACCGACCAATACGTGCAGGACAATCCCTGGAAAGCCGTGGGCATTGCCGGCGTCACCGGGCTGCTGCTGGGTGCCCTGCTCTCGCGGCGCTGAATACCGTGGTTGCCGTCGCGCGCGCTTTTGTCGATGTCGCCAGCCATCTGGCCGCATTGCTGGGCACGAGACTCGAACTCTTCGGCCTCGAAGCGCTCGAGGCGCGCGATCGCCTGTTGCTGCGGCTGGCCCTGCTGCTGGCCGCTGCGCTGTGCCTGTTTCTGGCATTGCTGGTCATCACTTTCACCCTGGCGCTGCTGTTCTGGCCCACGCCGTGGCGGTACTGGGCGCTGGGCCTGATGGCGCTGGCGTATGCCCTGGCGGGCCTGGCGCTTGCCCTGTGGCTGGTGCACAAGGTACGTCACGATGCGCCGCCTTTTGCCGTCACGGCTGCGGTCCTCGGCCAGGATACCCAGGCGTTGGCCGGGCTGCGCCGTCATCGTTCCGAGCCGGATCGGTCGGCTGGTGATCCCGGGGGTTCTTCCACATGAGCCCAGTCGTTCCACCCGCCCTCTCGGCTGCCGACAGAAAGATCCGCATCCAGGTGTTGCGCTTGCAGGCCGATTATGACCGCATCGCGCTGCAGCACAGCCTGGGCAGCCTGGCAGAGGGGCTGCAGCCCGGTGCGCTCGTGGCGACGGTGCGTGATCATCTCGGGGGGGCATCTTCAGGCTGGCTGGGCGCAGGCTGGCGCCTGGTGCGGCGCTACCCGGTGTCGCTGTCGATCCTCACCTCGCTGCTTTCCACACCGACGCGGCGCAGCCTGGCGTTGAAGTCTGCACTCATCGCAGGCCTGGTCTGGCTGGCCCGGCGCGATCATGCCGCGCGGGCACATGCGGTTTCCGGGGCCGCTCCTGACACAGCGTCCGGGATCGCGCCGCAGCCAGACCCTGATTGAACCGCTTCTTCGTGCGCCCGATCGGGCTTTCGGGCCTGGCCAAAAGCCCGGCTAAAGGCCGAGCTCAGCCCACATGGCATCGACCCGCTGCGTGACCTCGGTGGTCATGTGTATGGTGCGCCCCCATTCGCGCTGGGTTTCTCCGGGCCATTTGTGGGTTGCATCCAGGCCCATCTTCCCGCCCAGGCCGGATACCGGCGAGGCAAAATCCAGGTAGTCGATCGGGGTGTGGTCCACCAGTACCGTATCCCGGACGGGATCCATGCGGGTCGTCATGGCCCAGACCACTTCAGGCCACTGGCGGATGTCGATATCGTCGTCTACCACGATGATGAACTTGGTATACATGAATTGGCGCAGCACGCTCCAGAGCCCGAACAGGATGCGTTTTGCATGCCCCGGATACTGTTTGCGCACGGATACGACCGCCAGGCGATAGCTGCAGCCTTCCGGGGGCAAGTAAAAATCGGTTATTTCGGGAAATTGCCGCTGCAGCAGGGGCACGAAGACCTCGTTCAGCGCCACCCCCAGAATGGCCGGCTCATCGGGTGGCTTCCCGGTGTAGGTGCTGTGATAAACGGGATTCTGGCGATGGGTGATGCGATCCACAGTGAATACGGGAAACCAGTCCTGCTCGTTGTAATAGCCCGTGTGATCACCGAATGGCCCTTCGAGGGCCATCTCGTAGCCGGTCGCCGGGGGGGGCGTGGCCCCGGCAGGCACATCCGCAGATTGGGCCCGCGGGTCATCGGCCGCCAGGATATGGCCTTCGAGTATGATCTCGGCGTGCGCGGGCACCGACAGGCTGCCGTCGATCAGGGCGGGCGTCAGTTCGCTGCGTGAGCCCCGCAGCAAGCCTGCAAACTGGTATTCCGACAGGCTGTCGGGTATGGGCGTGACCGCGGCGAGCAGCGTGGCCGGATCCGCGCCCAGCGCCACGGCCAGCGGGAACGGTTTCCCCGGGTGAGCCAGTGCATGGTCGCGGAAGTCCAGCGCCCCGCCCCGATGTGACAGCCAGCGCATGATCAGCTTGTTGCGCCCCAGCAGTTGCTGGCGGTAGATGCCCAGGTTCTGGCGGCGCGCGCGTGGCCCGCGGGTGACGACCAGGCCCCAGGTGAGCAGGGGGGCCACGTCGCCCGGCCAGCAGTGCTGCAGGGGCCATCGATGTAGATCGACATCCGGCCCTTCGAGCACCACGTCTCGGCAGGGGGGGGTGCGAAGGGTGCGCGGGTTCATGTCCCAGAGTGCGGCCTTGAGCAGCCCGACCTTGCCCAGGGCCTCGCGCATGCCGTGGGGAGGGGCCGGTTCGCGCAGCTCAGCCAGCAGTTCTCCGGTGGCACGCAGGGCATTCACCGATTCGGCGCCCATGGCCCAGGCGACCCGTTGGGCGGTACCGAACAGATTGGTCAGTACCGGTGTGGCACAGGCCTGGCCGCCGTGCTGTACATTTTCAAACAGCAGGGCCGGCCCACCGCTGCGCAGCACCCGGTCAGAGATCTCGGTCATCTCCAGGTGGGTGGATACGCCCGCCTGGATGCGCTTGAGCTCGCCGCGCTGCTCGAGCAGGGTGATGTAATCACGCAGGTCTCGGTATTTCACAGAAAGGGCCAATCAGGTTACAGTGTCAGGTCTGCAAGATTACCATTCCCTTTGTCCAGACGGAGCCATTTCACCATGCCGGCGGCCGCAGCCCGACGATTGCGACGCGGGGCAGGTCAGGCCGTGTTGGTCCTGGGCGAGTTCATCCACGTCAGTGCCATCTATCTTGGGCTGGCGGTGCTCACTACCCTGGGTCTGAGCCTGGTATTGCCCTCCATGCGCGAACAATCCCAGCAGTTCCATGAAGCGGTGCTGGCCATGTTCCAGAACCCGCCCGCCAGTGATGTGCTGGAGCAGGCCGATGTGCCCGAATGGGCGCAATTCACCCGCCCCGATTTCGATGATGTCGCCAGCAGCCTGGCCGATGCCTTCGTCCAGCACAAGGGCGCCGATGATGATGGCGCCGCCGTGGCCGGCGGGTCTGCGTCGCTGGATGGTCTGGCCTCGGAGGGTCAGACCCGGTTTGCCCAGGCGTTGGCTGAAAGCCTGTCCGATGAACCGGTGCCCGGTATCAGCGCAGCCCAGCGCCATGGCCTGGGCAGTTATCTGGCGCGCAAATATCAGATTTCCCGCAGTGTGGCCGACGCGCTGTTGCGTACTGCGTTCATGCTGGGCGATGAGATGGGTCTGGATCCCCAGCTGATTCTGGCGGTGGCGGCGATCGAGTCGCGGTACAACCCGTTTGCCGAGAGCCCGGTGGGGGCGCAGGGGCTGATGCAGGTGATGACGCGGGTTCATCGCGACAAACTGCAGGCCGAGGGCGGGGTTGGCAGCGTCTTCGATCCAGGGGTCAACATGCGTGTGGGTGGGCGCATCCTGGCAGACTGCATGCGGCGCAGGGGGTCGGTGGCCGGCGGCCTGGCCTGTTACGTGGGCGCCACGGGCCCCAGTGATGGCGGCTATGGCGCCAAGGTGCTCGCCGAGCGGCGCCGCATGGCACTGGCCTCGGGGCTGGCGCCTGTTGACCGCATCCCGGGCCGTGATGTGGCCGGCAACGTAGGCTGAGGGTGCTGCATGGGGGGCTCAGTTCTGGGGTGCATCCGCAAGCCACGCCAGGAAGGGGGCCATCCGTTCGATCGCCTGCTGCAGGCGGCCCAGCCCGATGGCATACGAAAAACGTACGGTGTGCGCCGCGTGAGCCTGACCGAAATCCAGGCCGGGCACTGCTGCCACGCCGGCTTCATGCAGCAGTTGCTGGCAGAATGCAGTGCTGTCCAGGCCGAGGCGGCGGATATCGGCAAAAATGTAGAAGGCGCCATCGGGGCGTGCGGGTATGTCCAGGCCCAGGCCCGCAAAGGCGGGCAAGAGGAAGTCACGCCGTTGCTGGAAGGCTTGCCGACGCTGTTCGTAGATCTTCAGGGTATCGGGCTCGAAACAGGCCAGGGCGGCGTGCTGCGCCAGGGACGGCGCGCAGATGGCCAGGCTTGCGCCCAGGCGCTCGAGCGCAGGCAGCAGGGTGGGCGGCGCGATCAGCCACCCCAGGCGCCACCCGGTCATGTGGAAGTATTTTGAGAAGCTGTTGATGACCACGATGTCGTCGTCCAGCGTCAGCGCGCTGCCGGGCGCGTGATCGTAGGCCAGCCCCAGATAGATCTCGTCCATGATGATCCAGCCGCCACGTGCGCGAACGGCCGCGATCAGTGCCTGCAAGGCGCTGCGGCTCATGGATGTGCCGGTCGGATTGCCGGGTGAGGCAATCAGCACACCTCGGGTCTGCGGCCCCCAGTGCGTATGGATGTCATCCGCACAGAGCTGGAAATTCTGTGCGGCTTCGGTGGGGATCAGCCGTGTCTGGCCGCCTGCGGCCAGAATGAAGTTGCGGTTGGCCGGATAGCAGGGGTCTGGCATCAGGACTTCGTCGCCAGGGTTGATCAGGGCCATGGCGGCCAGCAACAAGGCGCCCGAGGCGCCCGAGGTGACCATCACGCGGGAGGCATCCAGTGTGGTGCCGAAATGCTGGTTGTAATAATGTGCCAGCGCCTCGCGCAGTGCAGGGATGCCCAACGCCTCGACATACCCGCCCAGGCCGGCATCCGTGGCCCGTGCAAGCGCATCGAGTACGGCGGGTGGCGCCCGAAAATCGGGTTCGCCCACCCCCAGGCTGATGATGTCCCGGCCTTGTGCCGCCAGCGCCTGGGCCTGTTTCAGGATTTCCATCGCATAAAATGGCACCGTGTGCCGGGTCCTGTCTGCTGGCCTGGGCATTGCCGCATCCTGCTGAATCATCGAATGCCGTATTGTAGCGGCTGACCTGGGAGACTTCTGTCATGCAGCCCACATCGCGACGCGCGTTCCTCACTGGCCAGCGGTCACAGCGCACACCCTGGGAGCACTTTCTGTCGCGCCTCAGGCGGGTCGTGGAAGGGTCGGTGTTCGATTTCGGTACCGCGGCGGGCGGTGCGCGCATGGTGCCGGCCGGCATGCAGGACGTCTTTCAGGTGCGCGCCCTGTGCCATGAATTCGGCATCACGCTGGCGCTCGATGGCATACCGTCCGGGGCCCGGCTCGATGGCGAGCCCGTGCTGTGGGTCGAACCCGGCGCGGCAATCGCCCGCTGCGAACGCCTGGGTGAATCCGACCCACGCTGGTTCGTGCAGCCAGGCTGCCTGCTGGGGGATCTGGAAGCGGTGGGCCTGCGCCAGTTCCGCGACCAGCCGGCCCATCTGACGGTGGCCGCGTGGCTGGCCGATCGCCGCTCGTGCGACTGGGATGCAGGGCACACCATCGACAGTGGCCTGGTGCATGCCCAGGTGCTTCTCGGCGACGGCACGCGCGCCAACCTGGGCGCGTTCGGTGTCGACAACCAGAAGCCGCTCGACAATGTCAGGGTGCAGTCCATGGTGCCGCGCCTGTTCGAACTGGCGGCGTCCATCGTCCAGGCGCCAGCGAGCGGCGCTGTCTGGGAGGGCGCCTATCGTCTCGACGCACTGTGCCCGGCGGATGGCCACAGCGTCAATCTGGCCCAGCTGCTGCTCGGTCATGGGGGTGAATTGGGCTGGGTCGAATGGCTGGTATTCGACGAGCGCCTGGGGCAGCCCGTGCGGCGCCCGTGGGGCGAGCGCTATGGCCAGCGCGTGGTGGCGCGTTCACAGTCTGCCGAGCGCGATGGGGCCATCAAACAGCTGTTCGACCCCGATGGCCTGTTTCCAGGGCAGGCCCAGTCCTTCGAAGTGCCGTCCTGAACGCAGGCCGGGGGATCATCTGCGGAAACAGTGGTCGCGCGGGCGTAGTCGTCGGGCTCGCGAGCGGCTAGAATGAAACATCTTCCACTGCCATGCTCGGGCCCTGCCCGGGCATGCTCACTTTGATAAGGCATGCCTTCATGGACGAATCCCTGCGTGCTGCGGCGCTCGAATATCACGAGCACGGCCGTCCTGGAAAGATCTCGGTCACCCCCACCAAACAGCTCTCCAATCAGCGCGATCTGGCGCTGGCGTACTCCCCCGGGGTCGCCGCGGCCTGCGACGAGATCGTCGCCGATCCCCACAATGCGTTCCGCTATACCGGTCGTGGCAACCTGGTGGGGGTGATCACCAACGGTACGGCCGTGCTGGGTCTGGGCAATATCGGTGCACTGGCCGCCAAGCCGGTCATGGAAGGCAAGGCGGTGCTGTTCAAGCGTTTTTCCGGTCTGGACGTCTTCGACATCGAAATCGGCGAACAGGATCCCGACCGCCTGGTGGACATCATTGCCGGGCTGGAACCCACGTTCGGGGGCATCAACCTCGAAGACATCAAGGCACCCGAGTGCTTCTACATCGAGAAGAAATTGCGTGAACGCATGAATATCCCGGTGTTCCACGACGACCAGCACGGCACTGCCATTTGCGTTACGGCTGCCTTCGTCAATGGTCTGCAGGTGGTGGGCAAGGACATCGCCCAGGTCAAGGTGGTGGTCTCGGGTGCCGGGGCCGCTGCCCTGGCCTGTTTGGATCTGATGATGGACATGGGGCTGCCGCTCGAGCATATCTGGGTTTCCGATATCGAGGGGGTGGTCTACGCGGGCCGCCGCGAACTGATGGACGAAAAGAAGGCCCGCTTCGCCCGGCAGACCGACGCGCGTACGCTCGATGACATCATTGGCGGGGCCGATGTTTTTCTGGGCCTGTCGGCAGGCGGGGTACTCAAGCAGGCCATGGTCGAGAAAATGGCTGAACGGCCGCTGATACTGGCGCTGGCCAACCCGAATCCGGAGATTCTGCCCGCCGACGCCCTGGCCGTGCGTCCAGACGCCGTGCTGGCCACCGGGCGCTCCGATTTCCCCAACCAGGTCAACAACGTGCTGTGCTTTCCGTACATCTTTCGTGGCGCGCTCGATGTCGGTGCCACCACGATCACGCGCGGCATGGAAATGGCCGCCGTGCAGGCCATCTGTGGCCTGGCGCGCGAAGAGCAGAACGAAGAGGTGGCGGCGGCCTACGGCCTCAGCGACGTCTCTTTCGGGCCGGACTACTTCATTCCCAAGCCGTTTGATTCACGCCTGATCACCCGCATTTCGCCGGCCGTCGCCAGGGCCGCCATGGACGAGGGGGTGGCGACCCGCCCCATTCTGGATTTCGAAAACTATACCGGCCAGCTCGAGCAGTTTGTCTACCACTCGGGCGCGTTCATGAAACCGCTGTTCTCGGCGGCGCGGTCGATGGTTCGAGAAGGGGGGCGCGCACGCATCGTCTTTGCCGAGGGCGAGGACGAGCGGGTGCTGCGCGCCATACAGATCGTGGTCGACGAACGGCTGGCCCGGCCCATACTGATCGGGCGCCCCTCGGTGCTGGCCACCCGCATTGAACGCCTGGGTCTGCGCATCCGCCTGGGGGTGGATGTCGAAGTCACCAATCCCGAGCATGATGAGCGTTTCCATCGGTATTGGACCACCTACTGGGAACTCATGTGCCGGCGGGGCATCACCCGTGAAATGGCGCGCGTCGAGATGCGCCGCCGGCTGACGCTGATCGGTGCGATGATGGTGCGTCTGGGCGACGCGGACGGCATGATCTGCGGCACCGTCGGTTCCTATGGCAATCACCTGCGATTCATCGATGAAGTCCTTGGCCTGCAGCCGGGGGCGTGCACCTACGGTGCCATGAACATCCTGCTGCTCGAAGAGCGTACGCTCGCGCTGGCCGACACCCACGTCAACGACAATCCGGACGCCGAGCAGGTGGCCGAGATCACGCTGATGGCGGCCGAGGAACTGCGCCGTCTCAACATGGAGCCCAAGGTGGCGTTGCTGTCACGCTCGAATTTCGGCACCGGCAGCTCATCTTCGGGCGAAAAAATGAAGGCGGCACTGGCGCTGATCCGGGCGCGGGATCCCGAACTTGAAGTCGATGGCGAAATGCACGGCGACTGTGCGCTCGACCCCGAACTGCGCAGCCGCATTCTCCCAGGCACGACGCTCAAGGGCGAGGCGAACCTGCTCATCTGCCCCAGCGTCGATGCCGGCAACATCGCCTACAACCTGCTCAAGACGGCGGCGGGCGGCAACGTGGCGGTGGGGCCGTTTCTGCTGGGTGCCAATGCGCCGGTGCATATCCTCACATCCAGCTCCACTGTGCGGCGCATCGTCAACATGACCGCACTGACCGTGGTCGATGCCAACAAACCGAGAACTCCCTGATCTGGCCGGACGGGGGCCCGGTGGCGGCGCCATTGGCCTCGTGCTCACCGGAGGGGGGGCTCGCGCAGCCTATCAGGCGGGGGTCCTGTCCGGGGTCATGCAATTGCTCGATCCCGGGCGCAGGCCCGGGATCGCCAACCCGTTCGACATCATCTGCGGCACATCGGCGGGTGCCATCAATGCAGCCGCGCTGGCCTGCCGGGCGCATCAGCCGCATCAGGCCATCGATCATCTGGTTACCCTGTGGCAATCGCTGCATACCGACAACATCTATTACGCCGATATTCCGCGTCTGGCGCATACGGGCCTGCAGTGGCTGGGCATGTTCGCACTGGGGTGGATCCGGCCCCAGCTGTCCCACCGGGCGCCGCATTCCCTGCTGAACAACCAGCCGCTTGCAGACCTGCTGGCGCGTACCCTGAATTTCCCGCTCCTGGAACGCAATTTGGCCAGCAGGCGTCTGGCGGCGCTGGCGGTGACGGCCACCGACTACACCTCGGGCGAGCATCTGACCTTCTACCAGGCGCGGCGGGCCATCGAGCCGTGGACGCGCACGTTGCGGCGCGCCGTGGCCTGCCCCATCGGGGTGGATCATCTCCTGGCATCCAGTGCCATTCCCTTCGTGTTTCCGGCCCGGGCCCTGCTCACACAGGGGCGTACCCTGTGGTGCGGTGACGGCTCCATGCGGCAATTGGCGCCCATCAGCCCGGCCATCCATCTGGGGGCGCAGCGGGTTTTCGTCATCGGCACCAACGATCAGGGCGGCATGGGGCCCGACAACCATGATCTCAGCCCGCCGTATCCCAGCATTGCGCAGATTGCCGGCCATACGCTGTCGAATATCTTCCTCGATGGCGTGGCGCTCGACATGGAGCGCATGCAGCGAATCAACGGCCTGCTTGCGCGAATCCCTGCAAATGGATTAAAAAGCGAGACACTGCGTCCCATCCATACCCTGATGATCGCACCCAGTCGCTCTCTGGACGAGATCGCACTGGAGCACCTCGACGAGCTGCCGCGGGCCGTGCGTACTTTGTTCCGGGTGCTGGGTGTTTCGCCGCGCAGGCTGGAGTCAGGGGGTGGGGCCTTGGTATCCTACCTGTTGTTCGAACCTGGCTACACCCGCAGCCTGATCGAACTGGGCAGGTCCGACAGCATGAATCACGCTGAAGAAGTGATCGCTTTTTTCAAGGAGTGGTCCGCATGAGTTCGGCCCAGACAAAAAATGCACCCATGCAAGGCAGGGTCGATGCTGAATCCGTCAGCGAGAGTGCTGCGCTGGCCGCGGCAGCCGAATCCGGCCTGACGGCGCTGGTCGTGGATTGCGACCGGGCGCGCAACCGTTCGGCCGTGCTGCGCGCAGTGGTCAAGGCGATCGATTATCCGGAGTTCTTCGGGGGCGATTTCGACGCCTTGTACGATGGCTTGTGCGATACCCTGCTCGACCAGAAGGAAGGCCTGTTTCTCTGGTTTCGGCACCTGCATTCCGGGGATCCGGCCCTGGCTGAAGACACGTTGGCCATACAGGCCGTATGCGATGATGTGGTCGAATTCGCGGCCAACAACGAGCGCCGCTTTGCGTACGCCATCCAGCACGCTGGTGCACACCCGGCGCCCGAACCCGGGGTCGACCCGACCCCGTATTCGGGGCGCGGCGACTGAATCCGTACGCGGGGCACGTCGGCTGAACAGCCCGTACCTGCGGCAATCCGGGTCGGGTGTACCCCGGCCTACCAGCCCAGCAGGGTCGTGCACGCCACGGCCAGTGCCATCCCGGCGGTTTCTGTGCGCAGGACACGGGGTCCGAAGCGTATGGGCAGCAGGCCGTGCTGTCGTGCAAGAGCGTGTTCCTGGTCGGACCAGCCGCCTTCGGGGCCGATCAGCAGGCCAAGGCGTGCCGGCGCGTCGGCAAGGGCCTGTGACAGGGCCTGCCCCCCTTCGGGGTCGCAGAACAATACCGTGCCGCGTGCCTGGGCCAGCGCGTCAGCCAGGCTGACAGGGGCGTGTACCCGCATCAGCCGATTGCGCCCGCATTGCGCGCTGGCAGACTGCACGATGGCCTGCCAGCGTGCCATGCGCTTGCCCAGCCGCTCGCCTGCCAGGCGCAGTACGCTGCGCTGGGCGGTGATGGGCTGCAGTTCGCTCACCCCGAGTTCCACCGCCTTTTCGACGATCCAGTCCATCTTGTCGCCGCTGGCCAGCCCCTGCAGCAGGACCAGTTGCCCGGTGAGCTCGCGCTCAACAGGATCATGCCCAGCCAGCTGGACATACAGCCCGGTGCCCGAGCTGTGCAGTACGCCAGGGTATTCGCCGCCGTGGCCATCAAACAGGACCACGTGCTGGCCTGGCCCGAGCCGCAGCACGTGCTGCGCATGGTGCGCCATGGGTTCCGGCAGCCCGGGCTGCGTCTGGCCGACCAGCGGCGCGGGGTAGAAGAATCGGGGCGTGCTCATGAAGGATCTCTGGTTCAGGGCATGAATAATAAATCACTTGCACCAAGCTGTTAAAATGAGGGGATTTGCCACTTGAAAACTGTCTGGCCGGGCCCCGTGGCCCTGGCTGGCCACCGAGCCCCCATGAGTGTTCTGTCTGCCCCCGACCCTTCCATGGCCCACGCCATTCGTATTCTGGCCATGGATGCCGTACAGCATGCCAATTCGGGACACCCGGGGGCACCCATGGGCATGGCCGACATCGCTCATGTGCTGTTCACCCGGCACCTGAATCACAACCCGTCGGATCCCGCCTGGGTGAACCGCGATCGTTTCGTGCTCTCGAATGGGCATGGTTCGATGCTCCTCTATGCCTTGCTGCATCTGACAGGATACAACCTGTCCATGTCCGAGCTGCGCAATTTCCGCCAGCTGGATTCACGCACGCCGGGGCACCCTGAAGTCGGGGTCACGCCGGGGGTCGAAACGACCACTGGGCCGCTCGGTCAGGGGCTTGCAAACGCGGTCGGCATGGCGCTTGCCGAGGCCCTGCTGGCGGCAGAATTCAACCGTCCGGGGCACGCCATCATCGACCACCTGACATGGGCGTTCGTGGGTGATGGCTGCCTGATGGAAGGGATCTCCCATGAGGCCTGCTCGCTTGCCGGCACCTTGGGGCTGTCGCGCCTGATCGTCTTCTACGATGACAACGGCATCTCCATCGATGGGCAGGTGCAGTCCTGGTTTGCCGACAAGACCCCGGATCGTTTCGAAGCCTATGGCTGGAATGTGCTGCGCAATGTCGACGGCCATGACATGGCCGCCATCGAAGCCGCCATCGGCCAGGCGCGCGCGCATGCCGAGGCCGATCACGGGCCCACCCTGATCTGCTGCCGTACCATCATTGGCAAGGGGGCGCCCAACAAGGCCGGTTCCGAGAAAATCCATGGTTCTCCTCTGGGGGCCGACGAAATCGCGGCCGCCCGCAAGGCGCTGGGCTGGACCCTGCCGCCATTCGAGATCCCCCGTGAAGTCTACGATTATTGGGATGCCCGACGCCGGGGTGCCGAACTGCAATCCGAGTGGCAGACGCGCTTTGATCAGTATGCGGCAGAACACCCCCGCCTGGCGGCCGAACTCTGCCGGCGCATGGCGGGCGAGCTGCCGGTCGATTTCGAGCGCCGCGCCGCCGACTGGGTCCGTGCCACGCAGGACCGGGCCGAGTCCATCGCCAGCCGCAAGGCATCGCAACAGTCGATTGCAGCCTTTGCAGGCATCCTGCCCGAGCTCCTCGGGGGCTCGGCCGACCTGACCGGGTCCAACTTCACTGACTGGCCCGGGGTGGTGCCGTTGCGACGCACGGATTCCGGCCTGCAACCAGGGCGCCACATCAATTATGGCGTACGCGAATTCGGCATGGCGGCCATCATGAACGGCATTGCCCTGCATGGCGGCTTTCTGCCTTTCGGGGGCACCTTTCTCACTTTTTCCGATTATTCCCGCAACGCCCTGCGCATGGCGGCGCTCATGAAGCAGCGGGTGGTGCATGTATTCACCCATGATTCGATCGGCGTGGGTGAAGATGGTCCGACCCACCAGCCGGTCGAGCAGGCAGCCAGTCTGCGCCTGATTCCCAACCTGCATGTCTGGCGGCCCTGCGACACCACCGAGACGGCCGTAGCCTGGCGCTGCGCGCTGGCTCGCCCGGCCAGCCTGGGCATGGCCGTGCACGATGGCGGGCCCACGGCCTTGCTGCTTTCGCGCCAGAACCTGCCTTTCGTGGCACGCGATGCGGACACCACGCAGGCCATTGCGCGCGGCGGCTATATCCTGCGCGACATGGCCGGGGCGCGTGCCGTGCTCATTGCGACGGGGTCCGAGGTCGAGCTGGCGCTGCAGGCGCAGGATCTCCTGGCCGAGCGGGGTACGGCCACGCGCGTGGTGTCCATGCCATGCACCCAGGCGTTCGATGTGCAGCCGGCGTCCTGGCGCACTGCCGTGCTGCCTGCCCATTTGCCCCGAGTTGCGATAGAAGCCGGTGTGACGGCAGGCTGGTACCGGTATGTGGGCACCAATGGGGCCGTCGTGGGTCTGGACACATTCGGCGAATCCGCACCTGCAGGGCAATTGTTCAAACATTTCGGGCTGACGGCCGAACACGTGGCGGCCACCACCGAGCAGCTTTTACAAGGAGATTTCTCATGACGATCCGCGTTGCCATCAATGGCTATGGCCGCATAGGCCGCAACATCCTGCGAGCACACTACGAAGACGGCAAGCAGCACGATATCCAGATCGTCGCCATCAATGACCTGGGCAATCCCGAAACCAATGCGCACCTGACACGCCACGATACGGCCCATGGCCGTTTCCCGGGCACGGTCGAGGTCGATGGCGACTGCATGGTCGTCAATGGTGATCGAATCCGTGTGCTGGCAGAGCGCAATCCGGCCCAGCTGCCCTGGGGGGAACTCGAGGTCGACGTGGTGCTCGAATGCACGGGGCTTTTCACTTCCAAGGAAAAAGCGTCAGCCCATCTGCAGGGTGGGGCCAAGAAAGTGATCATCTCGGCGCCTGGAGGCAAGGACGTCGATGCCACCATCGTCTACGGTGTGAACCATCAGGTGCTCAAGGCCTCCGATACGGTGATCTCGAACGCCTCCTGCACCACCAACTGCCTGGCACCGCTGGTGTATCCGCTGCATCAGAAACTGGGTGTGGTCACCGGCCTGATGACCACCGTGCACGCCTATACCAATGATCAGGTGCTCACCGATGTCTACCATTCGGATCTGCGCCGTGCGCGCTCGGCCACGCACAGCATGATTCCCACCAAGACGGGGGCGGCCTCGGCGGTGGGCCTGGTCCTGCCTGAGCTCAATGGCAAACTCGATGGCTACGCCATCCGTGTACCCACCATCAATGTATCCATTGTCGACCTGACCTTCGTGGCCAGTCGCGATACGTCGGTGGACGAGGTCAATGGTATTCTTGCTGACGCCGCCCGGGGGCCGCTCAAGGGCATTCTTGCCTACACCACCGAACCCCTGGTGTCGATCGACTTCAATCATGACCCCGCCTCCAGCACGGTGGACGCTGCCCTGACCAAGGTCTCCGGATCCCTGGTCAAGGTGTCCTCCTGGTACGACAACGAGTGGGGTTTTTCGAACCGCATGCTGGATACCACAGTGGCGCTCATGGCAGCCCGTTGAGCGATATCCCCGCGTCAGCGCGGCGCTGGCGCGTGTCTGTCGGGGCGGGGCGCAACCCGCCCCATTTTTCGTGCCACCAGGGGGCCCTTCCATGACGATTGCCTTGTTATCCGATCTGGCGCGCGGCACTGCCTTGCAGGGCAAGCGTGTCTTCATCCGCTCCGACCTCAATGTACCGCTGGATCAGGGGCGGATCCGTGACGACACGCGCATCCGGGCTTCGGTGCCAGCGATACGCCTGGCCCTGCAGGCGGGCGCGGCCGTCATGGTCACCTCGCACCTGGGGCGTCCCCAGGAAGGGCTGGTGCGCCCTGAAGACAGCCTGCAGCCGGTCGCGCAGCGCCTCGCCGAACTGCTGGGCCAGCCCGTGCCCCTCATGGTGGATTGGCTGGATGGGGTGCAGGTGGCCCCAGGCGAAGTCGTACTGCTCGAGAACTGCCGCTGCAACCGCGGCGAAAAGCGCAATGCCCCGGAACTCGTGCGTCGCATGGCCGCCCTGTGCGATGTCTATGTGAATGATGCATTTGGTGCGGCGCATCGGTCGGAAGCCACGACCGACGGCCTGGCACGCGCCGTGCCGCTGGCGTGTGCCGGGCCTCTGATGGCGGCCGAACTCGATGCCCTGGGCCGTGCCCTGGACAATCCCCGTCGGCCTCTGGTGGCCATTGTGGGCGGTTCGAAGGTATCCACCAAGCTGTCCATCCTGCAATCGCTTGCGGCCCGTGTCGACGAGCTCATCGTCGGTGGGGGGATTGCCAATACATTCATGCTCGCCGCGGGCCTGCCCATCGGCCGCTCGCTGGCCGAACCCGATCAGGTCGATCAGGCGCGCACCATCATGCAGGCCATGCAGGCGCGCGGGGTGCAGGTGCCGATTCCGGAAGACGTCGTGGTGGCACCCGAATTCGCAGCGCACGCGCCCGCGACGGTCAAGCCGGTGGCCGAGGTGGCTGCCGCTGACATGATCCTCGATATCGGCCCTCGCACGGCGGCGCGCCTGGCGGGTCAGCTGCGCTCGGCGGGCACCATCGTCTGGAATGGCCCGGTGGGGGTATTCGAATTCGAGGCCTTTTCCAGGGGTACCCAGGTGCTGGCCCACGCCATTGCGGAGTCCGCTGCGTTTTCGATTGCCGGTGGCGGCGATACGCTGGCTGCCATCGCGCATTTCGGCATCACAGATCGCATGAGCTATATTTCCACTGGTGGCGGGGCTTTTCTCGAGTTCCTCGAGGGGCGCACGCTGCCGGCCGTGGCTGCGCTCGAACGCTGATGCCGACGACGGGCTCCGTGCGTCGTACAGCCTGGCTGCACCAGACTCATCACAGGACAAGGACCAAATGGCACTCGATGTTGCAAGAATAAAAACCGTTGTAATGGACTCCTATTCCACCTTGCTGGATGTGGACAGCGCTGCAGAGCCGTTGCGCAGGAAGATCGGCAATGCCGATGAAGTCGCCCGCCTGTGGCGCGCCGAGTCGCTCATGTACGGCATGCTGTGCAATTTTTACAGGGTCTACGAAGACTTCTACGAATTGAACCGCAAGGCCTTGAAGTATGCGCTCAAGGTCCATGCAATCGAGCTGCCGGACAGCGAAGTCGATGACATTCTGGGTGTCTACCACGAGCTGAAGGTGTTCGATGATGTACGCACCGGGGTGCAGGCATTGCGGGGGCTCGGGTATCCCGTATACGTGCTCTCGAATGGCAGCCCGGACATGCTCAGGTCATTGGTCCGGATTGCGCGCATCGATGATCTGATCACTGATTTCATCAGTGTGGAAGAAGTGCATCAGTACAAGCCGGCCAGAGAACTGTACCTGCATGGTGCGCGACGCGCGAACACGGCGGCGGAACACATGGTGCACATCAGCGCGGGCTGGTTCGATGTGGCCGGTGCGCAGCAAGTCGGCATGCAGGGCATCTGGATGAACCGCAAGAACGAAGTGCCCAGATCATTTGGCCCGGCACCCGACCTGGTCGTTCAGGGGTTTGCCGAAGTGGTCGAATGTCTGGGCGGAAAATGAATTCCAGCAAGTGAATTCGTTGGGCTGCGCAGCAGGCGCAGCCCGTTGCCCACGACCAGCAGGCTGGCCCCCACATCCGCAAAGACCGCCATCCACATGGTCCCCAGGCCCATCATGGTCAGGACCAGAAAGACCAGCTTGATGCCCAGGGCCAGGGCAATGTTCTGCACCAGTATCGCGTGCGTGCGCCTGGACAGGCGCACGAACCACGGAATCTTGCGCAGGTCATCGTCCATCAGGGCCACATCTGCGGTCTCGAGCGCCGCGTCGGTGCCCATGCTGCCCATTGCAAAACCAATGTCGGCGCGCGCCAGGGCAGGCGCATCGTTGATGCCGTCGCCGGCCATGCCCACGACGGCTTTGGTGGCCGACAGGCGCGTCATGGCCTGCAGCTTGTCTTCGGGCAACTGATCGCCATGCGCCTCGGTGATGCCAGCCTGCCTGGCGATCGCGGCCACGGTATGGGGGTTGTCGCCCGACAGCATGAGGGTGCGCACGCCCAGTGCATGCAGCTGCCCGATGGCGGCCCGGCTGTCGGGCTTGATGGTATCCGCCACGGCATACAGTGCCAGCACCTGGGTGCCACTGGCCAGCATCACAACGGTCTTGCCCTGTTGCTCGAGTGCTTCGAGGCGTGCCTCGAGCGCCGGTGAGCACAGGCCCTGTTCGTGGATCAGCCGGTGATTGCCAAGCCACCAGGTCCGGCCCGCGATGTCGGCGCGCGAGCCTCGCCCCGGCAATGCCTGGAAGCTGCTCAAGGTGGGCGCTGCAGGGCCGGCGGCTGCTTCAGGCCGGCTGCGCAGGCCTGCGGCAATGGCTCGTGATACGGGGTGATCCGAGGCCTGCGCCATGGCCAGGGCGAATGCATGGGGATGCGGCACGGCAGCGTCGCCCAGGATGTCCAGATCGGTCAGTTCAGGGTGGCCATGCGTGATGGTCCCGGTCTTGTCGAGCGCGAGCCAGCGAAGATGGCGACCCTGTTCGAGATATCTGCCGCCCTTGATCAGCACGCCGTGGCGCGCCGCCGTCGCCAGGCCACTGACGATGGTCACCGGCGTTGAAATGACCAGCGCGCAGGGGCAGGCGATCACCAGCAGCACCAGGGCCTTGTAGATCCAGTCGTACCATCCCCCCAGGCCCAGTACCGGTGGCACGATGGCCACCCCGAACGCAAACAGCACGACCAGCGGCGTATAGACGCGCGCAAAACGGTCCACGAAGCGCTGGGTCGGGGCGCGGGCGGACTGTGCGCTTTCGATTGCCCGGATGATGCGTGCCAGTGTAGAGTCTTCGGCCAGACTGGTGGCGCGGTATTCGAGCGTGCCGCTGCCGTTGATCGTGCCCGCGTAGACGGGGTCTCCCGTGGCCTTCTCGACGGGCAGGCTCTCGCCGGTGATGGGGGATTGATCGATGGCCGATTGCCCCGCAATGACCTCACCATCGACGGCAATGCGTTCACCCGGCCGCACCCGGATCCGGTCGCCTGGCTGGACATCGGTGGCTGCGATCGCCAGCCACTGGCCGTCGGCCTGCTGAACGGCGGCATGATCGGGGCTGAGCTGCATCAGGCCCTGCACCGCCCGCCGGGCCCGGTCGAGCGACAGGGCTTCGATCCGTTCGGCCACCTCGTAGAGCACCATGACCATGGCGGCTTCGGCCCACTGCCCGAGGATCAGCGCGCCGGTGACCGCGATGCTCATCAGCGCATTGATGTTCATCTGGCCATGCCGCAGTGCAGTCCAGCCCTTGCGATAGGTGCCCACACCGCTGCCGGCCACGGCCAGTACCGCCAGCATGGCGGGCAGCCACCAGGGCGCCGCCAGCCAATGGGCGGCTTCTGCAGCCAGTGCCGCCACCCCGCTGGCGATGAGCGGCCACCATGGCCGGGGCCGTTCAGGTGCCAGGTGATCGCCCGATTGTTCTGGCGTGAAGCCCAGCGCCCGGATCGCCGCCAGGATATCGTCCAGTGCCTCGGGGCGATGACTTACGGTCAGTACGCGCGCCATCAGGTTGAACTCGAGCATCTGGACATCGCTGCGCGGTTCAAGGGCCTGGCGGATCAGGGCGGCCTCGGTCGGGCAGTCCATCTGGCGGATGCGCAACTGGGTGCGCAGCAGGGCGCCTTCCATTCGGGGGGCATCGAGCCTGATGGCTGGCGCGCCCGTCTCCGGGTTGCCGCAGCAGACGGTGTCAGTTGCCGCCTGAAGGGAGGCATGGCCATGCCCGGCATGATCATGCCGGTCTGTGTGTCCGTGGAGGTCTGTGTGGGGGCCGTGGGGGCCTGTGCAGGCAGGGGGCACGTCGTGCCCACACCCGGCCGTGCGCCTGGTGGCGTGCGCGTTCGCAGGCAACGGGTGGTGTGCGCGCTCGTGGATCATGATCACACCGGATCGAAGTGGGTCATGACGTCCAGCACGGGCAGATCGGCCATGACCCGCCGGCGGGCCTCGACGGCAATGGCGTGGCCGGCTTCTATGGTGAGCTGGCCATCCATTTCGATATCGACTTCGACCCAGATCATGTCGCCCATCTTGCGCGTACGCAGATCATGCACGCCCCGGACCCCTGGCGTGCCCAGGATGCATTCGCGAATGGCGTGCTGGGTATCTTCGTCGACCGCCCGGTCAACCAGGTCGTTGAAGGCCTGCCAGGCGAATTTCCAGCCCATGCGCAGAATCATCAGGCCAACGATCAGTGCGGCGAGCGGGTCGGCCAGTGGCAGGCCGGCCAGGTTGGCGCCGATGCCCAGTGCCACCACCAGGGATGACGCTGCATCGGAGCGGGCGTGCCAGGCATTGGCCACCAGCATGGTGGAACGCACGCGCCGGGCGACGTGCAACAGGTAGCGAAACAGCAGTTCCTTGGCCATCAGCGCCATGAGCGCGACATACAGCGCCACCTGATGCACGGTGGGGATGAGCTCGGGTGCCTGCAGCCGTTCGGCACTGCGCCACAGCATGCCGATGCCGACGACCGCCAGCAGCAGGCCCACGGCCAGCGTGGCTGCATTCTCGAAGCGCAGGTGACCGTAGGGATGATCGTCATCAGGGCCTTTGCCACTGTGCCGGTTGGCGATCAGCACGACCCCGTCGGATATGAGATCGGACAGCGAGTGGATGGCATCGGCAATCAGGGCCTGGGACTGGGCGAACACACCCACGACCATCTGGAACACCGTGAGCACGATGTTCACCCATACGCTGATCCAGGTGCTGCGGTGCGCTGCCCTCTGGCGCTCTTCGGGTTCGGGAAAAGGATATGGCGGACTGGACATGGAGACAGTATATAGGCCTCGTTGGCAGAATACTTACGTTACACTGGCTGGATTCTTGACTTTGATCCAGCCCGCCTGCACATGCGTACTGCCTTGATCAAAACCCGGGTATCCCATTGGCTGAAGGATTTCCCCTGGCATTGGCTGCTGGCCATTCTGGTGGCGCTGGCCGGGCATCTTTTCCTGCGGCCTTCCTGGGGCACGCTGCGCGGCCATGATCTGCTGGATGCCTTTGTGGCCAGCGATGGCGCGGCGGTCGCCCGGTACCTCCAGTCGGGCGGGGTCACCCACGTGACACGCGTGATGCTGGGTCTGGTGATCCAGCTGATGGCCATCGGTCTTCTGGCACGGGCGCGGATTGCGTGGGCGATGAGCGTCCTGCTGCTGCTGGCCATGGCCGCATTTTTGGTCAAGGTCGACACGGGGCCTGCCAGCCTGATCATCTTCACGATTCTCGTGGCCGGCATGCTGGTGGCCAAGTGGCATCATTTCGACCGCGCCAGCCTCGCCGCCGGCAGCCTGTTTGCCATTCTGGCCCTCAGCTGCCTGCTGGTGTATTCAGTGTTTGGCAGCCTGTATCTGGGGAACGAGTTTTCGCCGGCCATCGTTGATCCTGTCACTGCGTTCTATTTTTCCCTCGTATCCATGTCCACCGTCGGCTATGGCGACATCGTGCCCAAGGGTGAGGCTGCACGCATGTTCACGTTGTCGGTGGTGATGCTGGGGATCACGCTTTTTGCCACTTCGCTCAGCGTGGTTGTCGGGCCCCTGGTGGGGGGCAACATACGGCGATTATTGTATGGGCGCATTTCACATGTCATGAGAAAAGACCACACCGTATTGGCGGGCACGGGCCCGCTGGCGCTGAGCCTGTACCATGCCCTGATCCAGCGCGGGCACGAAGTCACCGTGATCCAGGCCCCGGGCGATCCGGGCGTTTTTCCGGCGCAGGCCGATATCCTGCAAGGGGACGCCAGCGACACCGAGCTGCTGCGCCGTGCCGGCGCCCATGAGGCCCGTTACGTGCTGGCGCTGCGCGCCGAAGATGCTGAAAATGCGTTCATCATCCTGGCTGCCCGTGAGGTCATCGGGCCCGATACCCGGCTGGTCGCGCTGGTGAACGCGCCGGCACACCTCGACAAGGTGCGGCACGTCAATCCCGACATCGTGATTTCCCTGCAGGCATTGGGGGCCGAAATATTGGCGCGCACGCTCAGTGGCGAACCGATCGACGATGCGCTCATCAAGCGTTTGCTGTTCGGCGAGAAAACCCCGGCCTGAGGCCATCCTCGGGGGCCATGGGCAGTGCCTAGCGCACCCGCAGCCCAGGTTCGGCGCCGGGCCAGGGTTCGAGCACGTACAGCCCCGGGTAGACGTTCTCGTCGGCATGGCTGGCGGCCAGCACCATGCCCTCGGATTCGCCGAAACGCATCTTGCGCGGTGCCAGGTTGGCCACCACGACCGTCATCCTGCCCACCAGATCCGCGGGTTCATACGCCGACCGTATGCCTGAAAAGACCTGCCGCAGGCGCCCCTCGCCCACATCCAGCATTAGGCGCAGCAGCTTGTCGGAGCCTTCCACATGACTGCATTCGACGATGCGGGCGAGGCGCAGGTCCACCCGTGCGAAATCCTGGATCGTGATGGTGTCGGCAATGGGTTCGCCGCCTGGCGCCACGAGTGGTTCGGCCGGGGGTTCGAAGAGGGCGTCGAGTTGGGCGGGATCGACGCGCTGCATCAGGTGCCTGAAAGGGTGGATGTAGCTCGGCAACTGGCCGGCATCGGCCCAGACAAAGTCGCGCTCGAGGCCGAAGAGTTCACGGGCCACACGGGCACTGAGGGCCGGCAGGACGGGGCTCAGCATCACGGTCAGTGTGTGGAAGCCCGCCAGGGCCCGTGAACAGATGTCCTGCAAAGCCTGTTTCCGGGTGTCATCGGCCTGGCTCAGGCCCTTGGCCAGGACCCAGGGCCGGGCGCTGTCGAATGCCTGGTTGATCTGATCGGCCTGGGCCATGATGCGGCGGATCGCACGACCATAATCCCGCTTGTCGAAATCAGCCTGTACCTGCCGCGCGCAGGCCCGCAGTTCGGCCTGGCAGGGCGCGACATCGCCCACGAAGCCCAGCTGCCCGTCGAAGTGGCGGCTGATGAATGACGCGGCCCGGCTGGCAATGTTGACGTATTTTCCGACCAGATCGCTGTTCACCCGGGCAATGAAATCATCCGGGTTGAAATCCAGATCTTCGACGTGCGCGTTGAGTTTGGCCGCGATGTAATAGCGCAGCCATTCGGCATCCATGCCGATATCCAGATAGCGCAGCGGTGAGATCCCTGTGCCACGGCTCTTGGACATTTTTTCGCCGCTCACCGTGATGAAGCCGTGCACGTGCAGCAGATCGGGTACTTTTCGCCCGGAAAAATGCAGCATGGCAGGCCAGAACAGGGCATGAAAGTAGACGATGTCCTTGCCGATGAAATGGACTTGCTCGATGGGGCTGTCGGGTGCGGTCAGCGCATCGAAATCCAGCCCCAGTTGCTGGCAGTGCGCCATGAGTGAGGCCAGATAGCCGATGGGGGCATCGAGCCAGACATAGAAGTATTTGCCGGGCGCGTCTGGAATGGGGATGCCGAAATAGGGTTCGTCGCGGGAAATATCCCAGTCGGCCAGACTGGCCTGCCCGTCACCGCCTTCGGTGCCCAGCCATTCGCGCGTCTTGGCGAGAACTTCGGGCTGCAGATGTGGGCTGCCGTCGCTGCGCTGCCCGGTGGTCCAACCCTGCAGAAAGGCCACGCAGCGCGGATCGGACAGGCGAAAGAAGAAATGCTCGGAGCGCCGCAATTCGGGCCTTGCATGGGTGAGCGTCGAATACGGTTCGATGAGTTCGGTCGGCTGGTACACCGCACCGCAGACCTCGCAGGAATCGCCATACTGATCCTTGGCGTGGCAGCGCGGGCACTCGCCCTTGATATAGCGATCGGGCAGGAACATGCCCTGAACCGGGTCGTAGAACTGCTCGATGTCACGGCTGTCGATCAGGTCCGCCTGACGAAGCGCCTTGTAGATGCCCTGCGACAGGGCCACGTTTTCGGGGGAGTCGGTGCTGTGCCAGTGGTCGAAGCGGATGTGGAAGCCGTCGAGATATCTGGGGCGTTCGGCCGCGTACCGGGCCACCAGGGCCTGGGGCGTGATGCCCTCGGCTTGCGCCTTGAGCATGATGGGGGCCCCATGGGCATCATCGGCACATACGAAATGGACGGTATGGCCCGCCATGCGCTGTGATCGCACCCAGATGTCGGCCTGGATGTACTCCATGATATGGCCGATATGGAACGAGCCATTGGCATAGGGCAGGGCGGCGGTGACGAAAAAAGTGCGTGACATGGAGTGCTTGCTCGGGGCAAAAGCACCATTTTAGGGGATTTCACGCATCTCGATGTCGACCACATCCGGCTTCTGGCCGGCCGGCTTGCGGGCTGCCCAGGGCGCGCTGCCCGACGACATGGGCGCACGCCTGCGCTCGGCCCAGTACGCCTTGACCCCGAAAGGGCGGCCCTGGAGACGGGCCACGATATACAGCACGCCGACCGCCAGCAGGGTGGAGATCATGAAGATCGCTGCCATGATCAGCCCAAAGAAGGCGAGGATCACGAACAGAATGGCGCGCAGGGTTTGTCGGATGAAGTTCATGCGGAAAGTCTCCGGCCTGGAAGAGTGTACGATGCTGTGTCAATATTGGGGGCAATCGCCGGATTGCCAGAGGAATCCGTTAAGCTTTCGGTTTCAGGAATTTTCAAGCGAGCCTCCATGAGCACCACGATACAGGATATTCGCCAGCTGTTGTCACGGGTGGCCAACCCCGATACCCACAAGACCCTTGCGGTCACCGAAGAGGCGCTGGAGATCCGGCCGCGGGGTGATGCATTTGATCTCACTGTAACCCTGGGCTATCCCGTATACAATGGCGAGGCCGCTTTGGCCCGGACATTGCGCGAGGCCCTCGAGGGGGCCGGCATCACTGTGGGTACGCTGGCGTTCCGCTCCCGGGTGGCCACGCACGCCGTTCAAAGGGGCCTGCGGCCGCTCGAAACCGTACGCAACATCATCGCCGTGGCCTCCGGCAAGGGTGGGGTGGGCAAGAGCACCACGGCCGTCAATCTCGCCCTGGCGCTGCACGCACAGGGGGCACGCACCGGCCTGCTCGATGCGGATATCTACGGCCCCAGCGTACCCATCATGCTGGGCCTGTCGGGCAAGCCCAAGAGTGTAGATGGCAAGAGCATGGAGCCCATGGTGGGTCATGGCCTGCAGTCCAATTCCATTGGCTTTCTCATGGAAGACGACGGGCCGGCCATCTGGCGCGGGCCCATGGTCACCCAGGCCCTGACGCAATTGCTGTCGCTTACAAAATGGAACGATCTGGATTACCTGATCGTGGACATGCCGCCAGGAACAGGCGATATTGCCCTGACCATGGCGCAGAAGGTTCCGTTGGCCGGTGCCATCATCGTCACCACGCCGCAGGACCTCGCCCTGGCCGATGCCCGCAAGGGCCTGGTCATGTTTCAGAAGGTGGATGTCCCCGTACTGGGTATCGTGGAAAATATGTCGATGCACGTGTGTTCGCAATGTGGTCACGTCGAGCCGATTTTTGGCCAGGATGGCGGCCGGCAACTGGCAGCGCGCTATCACCTGCCCTGGCTGGGCGCCCTGCCGCTGCAGCTCGATATCCGTGAACAGACCGATTCGGGGCGGCCCAGTGTCGTGGCGGCGCCCGATGGCGAGGCGGCCGCACTGTACCACGGCATAGCCCGGCAACTGGCCATTATCGTGGCCGGCCAGCCGCTCGATGACTCCGGCACCCGGCCCCGCGTGGTGGCCCGCAAGACTTGAAGCGGCCGGCAGCGTGGTGCAGCCTGCTGGGTCTGGGCTGTCTGTATGCGGGCTGGGCGCTGGGCGCGCAGCCGGTGGTCATCGTGGATCCCGGTGGCGCACCGCCCGAGGTGTTGCAATCCATTACCGAGTCGCTGGATGCGATCACGCGGCTCGCCGAAGACCAGGACGTCCGCGAGGTCGCGCGCCTGCGTCGGCGCGCCTGGGATGCCACGCAGGCGGCATTGCGCACGCAAGGCTATTTCGATGCCACGGTAGACCTCGAAGCCACCGAGGCGCAGGATGATCAGCCCGAGTACTGGGATATCACCATAGAGACCGGCGAGCGCACCCAGGTCCGTCAGGTGGGTCTGTCATTCAGTGGCGCGATCATGGCCGACCCGTGGTCGGCGCGGCGCGCCGATCTGCGTGCCGGCTGGGCGCTGCAACCCGGCATGCCGTTCATCAACGACGACTGGAGCAGCGCGAAGCTGAATCTGCTCGACCAGGTGGCGCATCAGGATTTCTACTATGCACGCTATGGTCAGACCCAGGCGCAGATTCACCCGGATGAGGCCCAGGCAGACCTGCTCCTCGAAGTCGACAGCGGGCCGCCGGTGCGCCTGGGCGAGTTGCAGGTGCTGGGCCTGAAGCGGGTCCCGGAAACCCTGGTACGCCGCTACGTGCGCTACGAGCCGGGTCAGGCCTACGATCAGGCCCTGCTCACCGAGTGGCAGCAGGCCTTGCAGGATACGCAGTTTTTCAGGGGGGCGTTCGTCACGCTCGATGATGGTACCCAGCCCGCCGGCGGCTCACCCGATGCGCCGTCGGACAATGGCAACGGCCTGCGCGTGCGGGTGGATGTACCGCGCCCCGAAGGCGATGCGCCCGTGACCTTGCCCGTGCGGGTCCAGGTCACCGAAGGGCTGGCACGCTGGTTCAAGGGGTCGCTGGGGGTGGACAGCGACCACGGTGCGCGTGCCGAGGCGCTGTACCACCAGAACGTGGTCTGGGGTTGGCCCGTCTGGATCGAGACGGGTGCCGGCGTCGACGCCGACCGGCAGAAGGCCTTCTTCGACCTGCATCTGCCACCGGGTGCCGATGGCGCCCGGGACAGCCTGGGCCTGCTCTATGATCATTCCGATGTCGAAGGCGTGGAGACGCATCTGGCGGGTCTGGGCTGGAAACGCAAGCAGCTGCGCAAGGCCGCGGGCAGCAGCCGCGTCGAGTACGAGGTCCTCTGGGGCGGCCAGTTGCTGCACGAAGAGAACCGCATATCGGGTTCCGATCGCTACGCCGTCTCGGCGGGCACCTTGAACTGGCAATGGCAGCGGCGCGACCTGAATTCCAAGTATGATCCGCGCGAAGGCAACCTGATCGAACTGGGGCTGGGCGTGGGGGCCACCCTGGATGGCGCCGAACCCTTCTATCGTGCACGGGTGCGCGCCCAGCAATGGTGGTCGGTGGGTGCGCGCGACGTACTCACCGTACGCGCTGAAGTGGGCAAGGTCTGGAGCCGGAGTGACAACGTGCCGCAGAGCTTCATGTGGCGCACCGGGGGTTCGCGCTCCATTCGTGGATACCGCTACGACAGCATCGGGGTGCGCCGCGGTGATGCAACGGCCGGCGCACCCGTGCTCGGGGTGCTGGGCGTCGAGTACACGCACTACTTTACCGACATGTGGGGCGCCAACGTATTCGTGGATGCGGGTGATGCCGCCGCATCATTCCAGGACTTCAAATGGCATCTGGGCTATGGCGCGGGGGCCGTGGCCAATACACCGGCGGGTCCGTTCAACGTGGCCCTGGCCTGGGCGCAGAACGATCGCCGCCTGCGGCTGGTGTTCGCGATGGGGATTGCCTTTTGATGCAGGTCCTGCGTCGTCTCGCCTTGTGGGTTCTGCCCCCCCTGGTTCTGGCCGTTGCCGCTGTCATGGGTTTTGCATGGTGGACCGTGTTCTCATCGGTGGGCACACGCTGGACGCTGCGCACGGCCGTCACCCTGCTCGATGGCCATGTGGAAGGCATCACCGGATCGATCTGGCGCGGTGTGTCGGTGCAAGACCTGTCGCTGGCCTTGCCCGACCTCCAGGTGTCGGTGCAGGGCTTCCGTCTCGAGGTGGCCTGGCGTGAACTGCTGCAGTACCGCCTGCATGTGCGCGATCTGTCGGCGCAGTCGGTGGCCGTGAACCTGCAGTCCGCACAGGATGCCGCCGGTGAGGCCGATCACGTTGACACGCCCTTTGAAATACCGGCCTTGCCGGTGGCTGTACAGATTGACCGGCTCGCCCTGGGGGGCTTGCATCTGGCCGAAGATGGCGTGGCCTGGCCGATCGATCTGCAGGCCCTCAGTGTGGGCCTCTCGCTCGAAGATCAGGTCGCCCGAGTGGATCTGCGGGCGCTCGATCTGAGCCACCAGGGCGTACAGGTGGGCATTTCGGGTCAGGCGCAGGCGCCCAGGCTCGAGGCACCCTGGCCTTTTTCGACGCAGCTGCTGATTCAGGCCCATGAATCGCCCTCCGGGCAGGCGGGTGGCGATGCAGATCCCGACGCGGCTGCGCTCTTGTGCCTGCGCGACTGGCTGCCCAGTGTCCCTTCCGAACTGCACGATACCGCGTGCGCCTGGCGGTTGGAACTGGCGGCCGAGGGCTCGCTGGAGGCCTTGCAGGGTCGCCTGCATGCCGTAGGTGAGGGCATGCGGCTGAATGCAGACGTTGCGCTGCGCCCGCTGCAGACCTTTCCGCTGGAAACCGCGCAGATCAGCCTGCGTTTGCCGGATGATGCCGGCCTGGACCTCAATCTGCACACGCAGGCAGACACGGATGGCTCACAGGCGGTCAATGCCCAGTGGCAGATCCATGCGCTGCCGTTGAACCCCTGGCTGCCCCGTGACGTGGGTGCCAGCCGTCTGGACATGCAGGGCGGCTTGCAGATCGGGCTGACGGCTGGGCAGGCCGTGCAGGACCTCGGCATGCAGATGCGCTTCGATGCGGGCAGCCAGTGGAATGGTCAGGCCCTGCAGGGCCACCTGAATCTGGACCGGCTGTCCCGGCACGGCGCGCCCCTGTACGATGGCCAAATGCCGGTGGGGGAGAACTGGACGCAATATCGTCTTGCCGGCCTCGATGCCGACCTGCGGCTGGGGCCCGATCATCTGCAATTGCGCGGTACCGTCTCGGCCGACCAGCTCGATGTGGATCTGCAGGCCAAACTGCCGCAACTGGCGGCCTTGTGGCCGGGGCTCACAGATGGCGCGCAACTGGCGCTTGAAACCCGGGGCACCCTCGCACAGCACCAGATCCGCCTGCAGGCGAGCCATGACCCCGACGGGGCCGAACGGCCGGCGCCCGGCCACGCCCCGTCCCACATACAGGCTGATCTGCAGGGGCGGTGGGCCGCCGAGGGCTGGCAGGCAGATTTCACTCGTCTGCAGGCCGACCATGCGGGCCTGAGCGTACGCAATCAGGGGGCTTTCCCGGTCGCTGTCGATGCGCAGGGCGCGTGGCGGGTCGGCGAGGCCCGTCTTGGCGTGTCGCTGAACGACGAATCGCTCATCGAGATCCAGAATCAGGCGTCTTCAGGGCAGGGCACCCAGTGGCAGACGCGTGGCAGGGTGGCTTCGCTGGTGGTGACGCCGGCACGCATCGAGCGCCTGCAGCGCTGGCTCGAACCACAAGCGCAGGCTGGCCAGGCGGGCGGTGTCCATACGGTGGATGCTGCCCTGGCCCAGGACAGCCGGCTCGATCTGTCCCTGGCGTGGGATCTGGCGTTCGATCAGTCCCTTGCGGGCGACGTGCAGCTTCGTCGTTTGGGGGGTGATCTGATCGTACCGGGCGATGTGCCGATCGCTCTGGGCCTGCAGGAAACGAGTCTGGACGTCAATCTGCGTGCGATGAAGCCGGGGCTGAGCCGGGTTCAGGCGGATCTGCAGGTCGACACCGAAAAAATGGGCCGCTTGCGGCTGCAGGCTGAAACGCCGCTGCATGCGTCCCCGGAGGGTGGCCTGGCGGTGCATCCGCAAGACGAGAAACGCATCCACCTGGTTGCCGATTCCGAGGACCTGGCCTGGGTGAATCTGTTGCTCGATGGGTCGGTTGAAGTCGGTGGCACGGTGCATGCGGATGTGCGTGGGTATAGCCGGCCCGACGAACGCTGGGTTTTCGAAGGTCCGTTCCGGGGTGAAGATCTGCGGGTGCTGCTGCCCGATCAGGGTGTGCGGCTGCTGGAAGGTACGCTGCAGGGGCATTTCGAGGGCGAGCGGGTGGTTCTCGAGCAGCTGCGCTTCCCGGCCTTGCGCCGGGTGGTTCCCAAAGAGTGGCGTACGGCCACCTGGATTGCCGAAGAGCCCGACGCCCAGAACGGCGACTTGAAGATCAGCGGCCAGTGGCACCTGGCCGATGAAACGGGTGAGGTGCAGATCGACTTTCATCGCTATCCGATCCTGCAGCGGGCCGACCGCTACGCCATGATCAGCGGCGCGCTGGGCATCCGGGTGCATCTGCCCGAGGTCGTGCTGCAGGGTACCTTGACGGCGGACGCCGGCTGGTTCGATCTCGACATGCTGAACAATGTGCCGTCACTCGATGGCGATGTCGTGATCCTGAAGCCTGGTGAACGTGTGGCGCCCCCAGCGGCCTCGCCGCCTGTCGACATCACCGCGGATCTGCACGTCGATCTGGGGCCACGCTTCTACATCACCGGGTATGGCGTCAATGCCGGCCTGATCGGGCAACTGGATCTGAGCCTGCACGATGATCAGCTCACGGCCATGGGGGCGCTGCGCACCCGGGGCGGCTCCATCGATGCGTACGGGCAGCATCTGCAGTTGCGCCGTGGCATCATCACGTTCCAGGGTGATCTCACCAATCCGGTATTGAATATCGAGGCCCTGCGCACCAACCAGATGGTGCAGGCCGGGGTGCGCGTGGTCGGTACGGCCCGCCAGCCACGGATCGACCTGGTATCCTATCCCGACGTGAGCGAGGCCGAGAAGCTTTCCTGGCTGCTCCTGGGGCGGGGGCCGGACGAGGCCGGAGGGGCGGACATGTCGCTGCTGCTTGCCGTAGGCAGTTCATTTCTCGCCGATGGCGAACCCTTCTATCGGCGCTTTGGCCTGGACGAACTGGGCTTGCGGCGTGGGCAACTGGGCAGCACGGGCAGCCTGCTGCCGCCACAGACCGTAGTCAGCAGCGGGTCGGCTGCCGGCGTGAGCGCGCTGGAGCAGCAGTTCGTTCTGGCTGGCAAGAATCTGGCTGCTGATGTCAAACTGAGCCTCGAGCAGGCGTTGTCGGATACCGGCACTGTAGCCCGTCTGGGATATCGCCTGGTGCGCGGCCTGCAGGCCGAGGTGACCGTGGGTACCGTCAATGGGCTGGCCCTGGTCTACACCTGGTTTTCGCGCGACTAGACCTGGCCTAAAATACAAGGTTGCGCCCATCTTTCGGGCGTCTCTTCGAGGGTGACATGAGCATCAAGAATGATCGCTGGATCCGCCAGGCCGCGCAGGCGGGCATGATAGAACCGTTCGAGCCCGGCCAGGTGCGCAGCATCGGGGGCCAGCGCATCGTCAGCTATGGCACCAGCAGCTATGGCTATGACGTGCGCTGTGCCGACGAATTCAAGATCTTTACCAACATCAACTCGAGCATCGTCGATCCCAAGGCCTTCGATGAGCGTTCATTCGTGGATTTCCAGGGGGACGTCTGCATCATTCCGCCCAATTCGTTTGCCCTGGCCCGCACGGTCGAATACTTTCGCATCCCGCGCAGCATTCTCACCATCTGTCTGGGCAAAAGCACCTACGCGCGCTGCGGCATCATCGTCAATGTCACGCCGCTGGAACCCGAATGGGAAGGCCACGTGACACTCGAATTTTCCAATACCACCCCCTTGCCGGCCAGGATCTATGCCGGCGAAGGGTGTGCCCAGATGCTGTTCCTGGAAAGCGACGAGGTCTGTGAGATCTCGTATGCCGACCGTGGGGGCAAGTATCAGGGCCAGAAAGGCGTGACCCTGCCGCGTACCTGACATGATGAAATTCCGCTTTCCCATCGTCATCATCGACGAAGACTATCGCGCCGAAAACACCTCGGGTTTCGGCATCCGCGCACTGGCCGAAGCCATCGAGGCCGAGGGCGTCGAGGTGCTGGGCGTCACCAGCTACGGCGACCTGAGCTCATTTGCCCAGCAACAGAGCCGTGCCAGCGCGTTCATTCTGTCCATAGACGACGAAGAGTTCGATGAAGATTCGCCCGAAGACGTCGCCAATGCGATCAAGAATCTGCGCACCTTCATCGGCGAATTGCGTTTTCGCAACGAAGACATCCCCATCTATCTGTACGGGGAGACCCGCACCTCGCAGCACATTCCCAACGACATTCTGCGCGAGCTGCATGGTTTCATCCACATGTTCGAGGACACGCCCGAGTTCGTGGCGCGCCATATCATCCGCGAAGCACGGGCCTATCTCGAGGGCCTGGCGCCGCCCTTCTTTCGCGAATTGCTCAAGTATGCGTCCGACGGCTCCTATTCCTGGCATTGCCCGGGGCATTCGGGGGGGGTGGCGTTTCTCAAGAGCCCGGTGGGGCAGATGTTCCATCAGTTCTTTGGCGAGAACATGCTGCGCGCGGACGTCTGCAACGCGGTCGATGAACTGGGCCAGCTGCTGGACCATACCGGTCCGGTCGCCGAATCCGAGCGCAATGCCGCGCGCATCTTCCATGCGGATCACTGCTTTTTCGTCACCAACGGGACCTCGACCTCGAACAAGATCGTGTGGCATGCCAACGTGGCCGCTGGCGATGTCGTGGTGGTCGACCGTAACTGCCACAAATCGATCCTGCACGCAATCACCATGACGGGGGCCATTCCGGTCTTTCTCAGGCCCACGCGCAACCACCTGGGCATCATCGGGCCGATTCCGCTCGAAGAGTTCGATCCCGAGAACATCCGCCGCAAGATCGCCGCCAATCCGTTCGCCCGGGCCGCCGCCAATCCGCGTCCGCGGATCCTGACGCTGACACAGAGCACGTACGATGGGGTCATCTACAACGTCGAGATGATCAAGGACAAGCTCGGCTCCGAGATCGACACCTTGCATTTCGACGAAGCCTGGCTGCCGCACGCCCCGTTCCATGGCTTCTACGAAGACATGCATGCCATAGGGCCCAACCGCCCGCGCAGCCCGGACACGATGATCTACGCCACGCATTCCACCCACAAGCTGCTGGCCGGGTTGTCGCAGGCTTCACAGATCGTGGTGCAGGACTCGGAATCCAGGCCGCTCGATCGCAACATCTTCAACGAAGCGTTCTTGATGCATACGTCGACCTCGCCGCAATACGCCATCATTGCGTCGTGTGACGTGGCCGCGGCGATGATGGAGCCGCCAGGGGGGACGGCGCTGGTCGAGGAATCCATACGCGAGGCCCTGGACTTTCGCCGGGCGATGCGCAAGGTCGAATCCGAATACGGCCGCAATGACTGGTGGTTCAAGGTCTGGGGGCCCAACCGGCTGGTGCCCGAAGGCATTGGCAACCGCGAAGACTGGCTGCTCAATTCGGGCGATGAATGGCATGGGTTTGGTGATCTGGCCGAGGGCTTCAACATGCTCGACCCGATCAAGGCCACCGTGATCACACCAGGGCTGGATATCTCGGGCACGTTTGCCGAATCGGGCATTCCCGCCGCACTGGTTTCGCGCTATCTGGCCGAACATGGGGTGGTCGTCGAAAAGACCGGCCTGTACTCGTTCTTCATCCTGTTCACCATCGGCATCACCAAGGGGCGCTGGAATACGCTGCTGACCGCCCTGCAGCAATTCAAGGATGACCATGATCGCAACCAGCCCCTGTGGCGGGTGCTGCCCGAGTTCGCACGCCAGCAGAAACGCTATGAACGCATGGGGCTGCGAGACCTGTGCCAGCAGATTCATGCCGCCTATCGCCAGTACGACTTCGCCCGCCTGACCACGCGGGTCTATCTGAGCGACATGGTCCCGGCCATGCGTCCGGCCGATGCCTATGCGCACATGGCGCACCGCGAAGTCGAGCGGGTGCCCGTCAAGGATCTCGAGGGGCGCGTCACCGGGGTCCTGCTCACGCCCTATCCACCCGGTATCCCGCTGCTCGTTCCGGGCGAGCGCTTCAATGCCGATATCGTCAATTATCTGATCTTCACACAAGAGTTCAATCAGCAGTTTCCGGGTTTCGAGACCGATGTCCACGGTCTGGGCCACGAAGTCGACCAAGCCGGCCGGCGGATGTACTACGTCGATTGCATCCGCGAATCGGCCATTGTTTCATCGCAGGACCTTGCCTGAGGCCGACATGCGTACAGATCCATCCCGCCCGACGGCGATCGAGCCGTCGGCACCCGCCACAGCCGGCGCGCCGCTGCCACTGGCAGGCGTGCGCGTACTCGAACTGGGCCAGTTGATTGCCGGCCCGTTTGCCACCCGGATGCTGGGTGAGTTCGGCGCCGAAGTGCTCAAGGTCGAACCGCCCGGGCAGGGGGACCCCTTGCGCAACTGGCGCCTGCTGCATCAGGGGACCTCGGTCTGGTGGCAGGTTCAGTCGCGCAACAAGAAGTCGCTCAGCCTGGATTTGCGCGAACCCGAAATCCAGGCGCTGGTGCGGCGCCTGGCAGGCGAGTGTGATGTCGTGGTCGAGAACTTCAAGCCTGGCACACTCGAAGCGTGGGGGCTGGGCTGGGACGATCTGCATGCGCTCTATCCGCGGCTCATCATGCTGCGTGTCTCGGGCTACGGCCAGACGGGGCCCTATCGTGACCGGCCGGGTTTCGGGGTGGTGGCCGAAGCGATGGGCGGCTTGCGCCACCTCAGTGGCGAGCCGGGGCGCCCGCCGGTACGGGTGGGCATCTCCATCGGTGATTCGCTGTCCGCCCTGCATGGCGTCATCGGCGTGCTGTTGGCCCTGCGGGCTCGCGAGCAACAGGGCGTGGGGCAGATGATCGACGTGGCCCTGTATGAATCCGTGTTCAACATGATGGAGAGCCTGCTGCCCGAATATGCCGTGTTCGGCGAGGTGCGCCAGCCCGCGGGCAGCAGCCTGCCGGGTATCGCACCCAGCAATGCCTATGCCTGCCGGGACGGCTACGTCCTGGTGGCTGGCAATGGCGACAGCATCTTCAGGCGGCTGATGGACCTCATCGAGCGCCCCGATCTGGGCGAAGACCCTGCTTTGGCTCACAATACGGGCCGGGTGGCCCGGGTCGACGAAATCGATGCCGCCATTGGCGCCTGGGCGGCGGCGCGCACCCAGGATGAGGCCCTCGAGGCTCTGAACCGTGCCCGCGTGCCGGCGGGGCGGATCTACGACATCGCCGATATCGCCGCGGATCCCCACTACCACGCCCGGCAGATGCTTCTCGAGGACACCCTGCCGGATGGGACGCCCTGTCAGGTGCCAGGCATCGTGCCCAAGCTGTCGGCCACCCCCGGCAGTATCCGCGCGGCCGCACCGGCGCTTGGGCAGCATACCGACGAGATCCTCACGGCGCTGGGCGTGGATGCCGCAACCCGTGAGCAATGGCGCAGCCAGGGCCTGATCTGAGTGCCCCCCATCCGCGTGCCTCCAATTCCCGGGCAGGATCGTGCCCCGAGCTTTTTTTGGGCAAGATCATGCCCGCGGCCTGCTTCTTCTGGGCAAGATCATGCCCGCAGGCCGCTTCTTCCGGGCAAGATTGTTCCCGCAGCCTGTTTCGGGGTATGCTGTGCCCTTGCTGTCACCCGATGCGGGTGGGAGAGAGTCGCTGGCTGTTCAGCAGTGGCCGCCGAAGGCGCAATTCGCCCGAAATCGCTCAGGCAATCCATACCATTCGCATGATGCCCCGTGCATCGCAGCATTCTGGAGAGACTTGCCCGGTCAGCCGGTGCAGGCGCCGAAGGGGCACCCTCCTCGTGGGGCAACTCTCAGGCAAAAGGACAGAAGGGCGGTGCCGGCATTCGTGCCCATTCCCTGATTTCCGGAGCCTTTGATGTCCGATTCTCTTCGCAAGACCCCTTTGCATGACACGCACGTGGCGCTGGGCGCCCGCATGGTCGATTTCGGCGGCTGGAGCATGCCGCTGGCCTATGGCTCGCAGATCGAGGAGCACCATGCCGTGCGCCGCAAGGCGGGCATGTTCGATGTCTCGCACATGCTCAATGTTGATATCGCGGGTGGGCGTGCGCCTGATTTCCTGCTGCACCTGCTGGCCAATGATGTCGGTCGCATCGCCGGTCAGCCCGGCCGCGCGCTGTATTCCTGCATGCTGCGGCCCGATGGCGGGGTGATCGATGACCTGATCGTGTATTTCTTCCGTTCGGATTGCTGGCGGGCGGTGGTCAATGCCGGCACGGCCGACAAGGACCTGGCGTGGATGAACGCGCAGGCCGCGGCGTTCGGGGTGACCATCACAGCGCGCCGCGACCTGGCCATGCTGGCAGTTCAGGGCCCCGAGGCGCGCGCGCTGGTCTGGGCCGTGCGGCCTGCCTGGAAAGCCGGCACCGAGGCCCTCAAGCCGTTCTGGGGCGTACATGTGGCCGATGAGATTCTGGTTGCGCGCACCGGATACACGGGCGAGGACGGCTTCGAAATCGTCCTGCCGGCCGATCAGGTGGCCGCACTGTGGGCCGATCTTGCCGCCGCCGGCGTGCAGGCCTGTGGCCTGGGTGCGCGCGACACACTGCGCCTCGAGGCCGGGCTCAACCTGTATGGCCAGGATATGGACGAGTCGGTGCATCCGCTCGAGTCCGGCCTGGGCTGGACCGTCTCCTTCAAGGACGCCGCACGTGATTTCATCGGCCGCGCTGCGCTCGAGCAGGCGGATCGCAGCCGTCAGCTGGTCGGTCTCAAATTGCTCGAGCGTGGTGTCATGCGAGCCCACATGAAGGTGCGCACAGCCCAGGGTGAAGGTGAACTCACCAGCGGCAGCATGGCACCCACGCTGGGTTTCTCGGTCGGCCTGGCCCGTGTGCCGGCCGGCAGCCAGCCAGGTGAGTCGGCAGAGGTCGAGATCCGCGGCAAATGGGTTCCAGCGCAAATCGTGCAAGCGCCTTTCGTACGTCAGGGCAAGGCCCTGGTCTGACACTTTTCTCTTTCACCTGAACATCCTTACGGGGTACCATCATGTCCATTCCCAACGACCGCAAATACACGGCCTCACACGAGTGGGTCAAGGCCGACGGCGATTCTTTCCTGGTCGGCATCACCGACGACGCCCAGGATCAGCTCGGTGATCTGGTGTTCGTGGGCGACGTCACCATCGGTGCCCGCCTGGCCGCAGGGGACACCGCTGCCGTGGTCGAATCCGTCAAGGCGGCGTCGGATATCTATGCCCCCATCGCGGGCGAGATCCTGGCCTTCAACGAGGCTCTGTCGGATGATCCCGCACTGATCAACGCCGCGGCCTGGGATCACTGGATCTTCCGTATTAAGGCGGATGATCCGGCGGCGGTGCAGGGCCTGCTCGATGCGGCGGGTTATCAGGCGCTGTCCTGACCAATCGCTTGCTGGAGACCTTGATGCAGCACGATGCCGCCATGCAGTCCGAATTCATTGCCCGACACATCGGGCCGTCCATTGATGACCAGCGCGCCATGCTGGCTGCGGTCGGGGTCGAGAGCCTCGATGCCCTGATCCATGAGGTGGCACCTGGAAACATCCTGTCCGGGCCGCCTTTCCTGGATCTGTCCGAACCGCGCTCGGAAGTGGCCGCCCTGGCCGAAATCCGCGCCATGGCCCGTCGCAACCAGGTGCTGCGCAGCTATATCGGCCAAGGCTATTACGGTACGCACGTGCCCCACGTGATCCTGCGCAACATTCTCGAGAATCCTGCCTGGTATACCGCCTATACGCCGTATCAGCCAGAGATTTCGCAGGGGCGCCTCGAAGCGCTGCTGATCTTTCAGACCATGGTCTGCGATCTCACGGGTCTCGATATCGCCAATGCGTCATTGCTCGACGAAGGCACTGCGGCGGCCGAGGCCATGACGCTGGCGCGCCGCGTGTCGCGCGCGAAAACCGAGGTCTTCTTCATCTCGCAGCACGTGCATCCGCAGACGATCGAAGTGATGCGCACGCGGGCTGCCGGGCTGGGCATCGTCCTGCAGGTGGGTGACGAGGCCGAAGGCCTGCCCGAATGCTTCGGGGTGCTGCTGCAATATCCGCACAGCCTGGGCGGGCTGGCCGACTATCGAAGCCTGGCGCAGCAGGCCCACGAGGCGGGTGCCATTGTGGCCGTAGCCACCGACCTGCTGGCCCTGGCGCTGCTCAGCCCGCCGGGCGAGTGGGGGGCCGACATTGCCGTGGGGTCGGCCCAGCGTTTCGGGGTCCCCATGGGCTACGGTGGGCCGCACGCCGGCTTCATGGCCTGCAAGGATGCCTGGAAGCGCAATCTGCCAGGGCGCCTGGTCGGCGTCTCCCAGGATGCCCGCGGCGAGCCCGCCCTGCGCCTGGCATTGCAGACGCGTGAGCAGCACATCCGCCGCGAGAAGGCCACTTCGAACATCTGTACGGCACAGGTTCTGCTGGCCGTGATGGCGGCCATGTACGCCGTCTGGCACGGGCCCCAGGGCATCACCCGCATTGCGCAGCGCGTGGCAACGCATACGGCGCGTCTGGCTGGCGCCCTGCGGGCGATGGGGCTCGAGCCGTGCAACGACAGCTATTTCGACACCCTGTGCGTGCGCACTGGGCAGGCCACCCGGGCGGTGTTGGCGGCGGCCGTGGATGCCGGCATCAACCTGCGCCGGGTGGATGAATCCTGCGTGGCCCTGTCGCTGGATGAGACCGTGCGCCCCGATGACCTCGAGATCCTGCTCGGCCTGTTCGCTAAAGCGACCGGCAGGGCAGCGCATGCCCCTGATTTCGCTGCGCAGGGCAATGGCGTGCCAGAGGCCCTGCGTCGGCAGGGCCCCATATTGGCGCATCCAGCCTTTTCGCGCGTGCGCTCCGAGACCGACATGCTGCGCTATCTGCGCCAGTTGTCCGACAAGGACCTGGCTCTGGACCGCACCATGATTCCGCTGGGGTCCTGCACCATGAAGCTCAATGCCACGGCCGAGATGATGCCCGTCACCTGGCCCGAATTCGGCGACATGCATCCCTTTGTGCCTGCTGAACAGGCGCAAGGCTACCATGACCTCATCAGCCGGCTGTCCGATGCGCTGTGTGAAATCACGGGCTATGACCGCATCAGCCTGCAGCCCAATTCGGGTGCCCAGGGCGAGTATGCCGGGCTCCTGGCCATACGCGGCTATCATCGGGCCAACGGTCAGCATCAGCGCAACGTGTGTCTGATTCCGGCCTCGGCGCATGGCACGAACCCGGCCTCCGCGCATTTGGCGGGCATGGATGTGGTCGTGGTGGCCTCCGATGCCCAGGGCAACATCGATATGGGCGATCTGCGCACCCGCATCGACCAGGTGGGTGATCGTCTCGCGGCATTGATGATCACCTACCCCTCCACGCATGGCGTATTCGAGACCACGGTCCGCGAGATCTGCGCCATGGTGCATGATGCAGGTGGGCAGGTCTATCTGGATGGTGCCAACATGAACGCCATGGTGGGTGTGGCCCGCCCCGGGCATTTTGGTTCGGATGTCTCGCACCTGAACCTGCACAAGACCTTCTGCATCCCCCATGGCGGCGGTGGCCCGGGGGTGGGCCCGGTAGCCGTGCGGGCCCATCTGGCTCCGTTCCTGCCGGGTCTGGTGGGTGAAGATGGCCGGCTGCCGGCCGGCCAGAGCGGGCCGGTGTCCGCCGCGCCCTACGGGTCGGCCAGCATTCTGCCCATCTCATTGATGTATATCCTGATGATGGGGGCCAGCGGGCTGCGCCAGGCAACCCAGGTGGCCATACTCAATGCCAATTACCTGGCAGCGCGTCTGGCGCCCCATTACCCGTTGCTCTACGCGGGGCCCAATGGCCGGGTGGCCCACGAGTGCATTCTCGATATCCGCCCCATCAAGGACAGCAGCGGGATCGGTGCCGAAGACATCGCCAAGCGACTCATGGATTATGGTTTTCATGCGCCCACCATGAGTTTCCCGGTGGCTGGCACGCTGATGGTCGAGCCGACCGAGTCCGAAGGCCTGGCCGAACTGGACCGCTTCGTGGACGCGATGATTGCCATCCGGGCAGAAATTGCAGCCGTCGAGCGCGGTGAGCAGCCGCTGGATGACAATGTGCTGGTCAATGCGCCGCATCCGGCCATCACCTTGCTGGCCGAAGACTGGCCGCATCCCTATACGCGCGCGCAGGCCGCGTATCCGCTGCCGGGGCTGGTACAGAACAAGTATTGGCCGCCCGTGGCGCGGGTCGACAACGCCTGGGGCGACCGGAACCTCACCTGTGCCTGCCCGCCCGTAGCGTCTTACGCCTGAAGGCAGCGCCGGGCCATGCCCTGTGGCATGGCCCGGCCCGTCGCCAGGTTTTCCGTCATCTCGATACGGAGTCCATCATGCCCTACGTCAATATCCGGGTCACGCGCGATGGCGTGACCGCCGAACAGAAAGCCCGCCTGATCGAAGGCACGACCCAGTTGCTGGTGGATGTGCTGGGCAAGAACCCGCAGACGACGTTCGTGGTCATCGACGAGGTCGATACCGACAACTGGGGGATTGGCGGGCAGACCGTCACGGCGCTGCGGGCCGCGGTGCGCTGATCACGGCCCGGTTTCGCAGGCCGGGGCCGGGATGCGGGCGTTGCCGCGCCCCGGCCCCGGCCTGCGAAGCCTGCAAGGCGGGCCTCATGTACTGCATGTTCCAGGCCCTACTGTATGTTCCGGGCCCGAAAGCGGGCCCGAGCGCCTTGACTGGCGTTGCTGGCACTGCGCTCAGGCGATGTCATCCAGCACATCAGCCACGGTGCCGAACAGCTCGTCGATCTGGGCCTCTTCGATGATCAGCGGGGGCGAGAACGCCAGGGTGTCGCCGGTATAGCGGACCAGTACCCCGCGGTCGAAGCAGCGCTCGAACACCTCGGTGGCCCGTGCCCCGGGGGCGTCGGTACGGGGCGCCAGCTCGATGCCGGCCACCAGGCCCAGATTGCGCACGTCGATCACGTGAGGCTTGCCGCGCAGGCTGTGGGCGGCCTCTTCGAAACGGGGCGCCAGTGCGGCAGCACGGGCAAACAGGCCATCCTTCTCGTAGACGTCCAGTGCCGCCACCATGGCCGCCGTGGCCATGGGATGGGCCGAATAAGTGTAGCCGTGGAAGAACTCGATCCCCGTGTCGCTGGCCCCCATGATGGCATCGTGGATGCCCCGCTGCACCGCCACGGCACCCGCCGGAATGGCGGCATTGCTGATGCCCTTGGCCATGGTGATCAGATCGGGCGTGACGCCCAGCAGGCCACTGGCCGTGGCGGCGCCCAGGCGCCCGAATGCGGTGATCACCTCGTCGAAAATCAGCACAATGCCGTGCCGGGCCGTGATTTCACGCAGCCGCTCGAGGTAGCCCACCGGCGGGACGAGCACGCCCGTGGAGCCCGCCAGGGGCTCGACGATGACTGCGGCGATGGTCGAGGCGTCATGCAGGGCAATGATGTTTTCCAGCGCATCGGCCAGATGGGCGCCCCATGCCGGCTGCCCACGGGACCAGGCGTTGTGCTCGGGCGCATGGGTGTGCGGGAGGTGATCCACGCCCGGCATCAGCACCCCCGAAAATGTCTTGCGGTTGGGTGAAATGCCGCCCACGGAGATGCCGCCAAACCCCACCCCGTGGTAACCGCGCTCGCGGCCGATGAAGCGGGTGCGTTGGCCTTCGCCACGCGCCCGGTGGTAGGCCAGGGCGATCTTCAGGGCGGTATCGACCGATTCGGAGCCCGAGTTGGTGAAGAAGATGCGGTCCAGGCCATCGGGCATCAGGGCGGCCACCCGGGTGGCGGCACGGAAGGAGTCTTCGTGGCCGATCTGGAAACTGGGTGCATAATCGAGGCGCCCCGCCTGGCGGGACAGGGCCTCGATGATCTCCGGCCGGGCATGGCCGGCATTGACGCACCACAGGCCGGCGGTGCCATCGAGCACGCGGTGGCCGTCGCGGGCCGTGTAATACATGCCCTGGGCACCCGCCAGAAGGCGCGGGTGCGACTTGAATTGCCGATTGGCCGTGAACGGCATCCACAGGTTGGACAGGTCGGGCAGGGCGTGGGGATCGCTGGGCATTGCAGTCTCATTGGAAAATGTATAAGGGTTGGGCAGTATTTTGCGTCAGTCTGTGTGGAATCTCAATCGGGTTCGGTGATTACGGGGTTCTGGGCCTAGCGGCGGGCTTTGCAAGCAGGGTCAGTACGCCCCCGCTGACAATCAGGACCGCACTGCTCGTGAAGGCTGGTGGCAGGCTTTCCTGGAACATGAGGGTGCTCAGACCGATACCCACGAATGGGGTTGCCATGAGGCATTGGCCCGCGATGGCTGCAGGAACCATATACAGGATCCGACTCCAGGCGACGATGGCGATAGCAGTCGGAACCACCCAGTTCCACAGCAGAATGGACACCAGCTGGATTGTCACATCGGCGTCGAGCGGGTATTCGAGGAGTAGGGCGCCAATACACAGCACCGCGCCGGACACGAGCAGCTGCCAGAGCGTCTGGCTGAGCAGTGACGCCGTCAGGAGGCGTCCGCGGTAGAGCACTGCGCCCAGACCCCACAATATGGCTGCTGCCATGACGAGCAGTGTGCCCAGTACTGCTCCGGGAGCACCCCAGTCGATGACAGACGGCTGAAGGAAGAGAATGATGCCGGCAAGGCTTACAAGGATGCCGATGTACTGAGTATGCCTGAGTCGGGTTTTCATGATCATGGCGTCCAGTAGCGCCGCCCAGAGAGGCATGGTGTAGATCGCGGTGACGGTTCGACCGGCCGGCAGGAACTGCAGCGCGACACTGGAGAACCCGACGACGCTGACGAACTGCATGATGCTGATGAGAGCCAATCGGATTCTTTCCGTTCTGGGAGGAAGAAGCTTGGGGGCTCGAGATGCCCATAGGAGAACCGCCACGAAGGTCGCACCACCGAGCAGGCGCAGTGCCGAGAAGGTGATCGGGCCGATGTCGTCGAGGGCCAGCTTGGTGAGTGGGTAGTTGACGCCCCAGGACACGATCACGATGCTGAAATACAGCACCAGCAGGGCTCGGTGCCTGAAGCTGATGGGGGCGGATTGGTGCGACATGTGGGCGTGCCGTAGGTGCGGATGTGAACTCGTCGGTGTGCAGGGACACGGCTGGCGAGGGCTCACATGGTTTCGTTGTTAGTGTGATCTCATGGCAATGAATCTAATACTAGGGAATTTCCTAATATTGAAAAAAAATCGCTGAAATTATAATTTCATTGAAAAATTTCCATGAATATTCATTTAAAGCCTATTTCAGCGATGTGTTCCATGGTTCCTCGGAGGATCTAGAAAATGGTCACCTACAAGTTTTGGGGCGCTCTGGCCCTGTCTGCAGCAACCCTGTGCGTGGGGCAGTCTGCGGTGGCTGCAACGGAATTGAATGCCAGTATCTGGTTTCCGGAAACGCAGCCACTGACCAAATATGGCTACATAGAGTGGGCCAAGAAGGTCGATGCTGCTTCAGGTGGTGATCTGAAAATAAAGGTCTTCACGGATACTACGTTGCTGCCGGTCATTGCTCATCTGAGTGGCCTGCGTGATGGGATAGCAGACATTACCTATCATGCAGGTACCTATACGCCAGCGGATCTGCCCGAGGACAATGTGTTGGCCATTCTGGCGATCGGGCTTGGTGATCCTGTGCTGACGACCTTCGCTGTGGCTGACTTCTACATGAACGATCCGGATATGCTGGCTCTCTGGGAACGGCAGAAGATCGTCTTTCTCGGCGCGTATGCCAGCGTGCCCTACAGTCTCATCTGCCGCAAGGACGTGGCTGATGTGGCTGATCTGAAAGGCATCAAGTTGCGCACGCCCGGACCTGTGTATGCAGAGTGGGCGAAATCCGTGGGTGCCGCGCCGGTCAACGTGCCGTCGAGCGAGATGTTCACGGGGCTGGACAAGGGCCAGATCGATTGTGCTGCAATGGGGCCTAACGAGTTGAAGACGCGCTCCTTGTGGGATGTGGCCAAATACGTCAACCTGGTCAATCTGGGGCCTTATTTCTCGGGTTGGGAATGGGCAATGAATGTCAATAGCTGGAAAGGTCTGACGCCTGAACAGCGGCGCATCTTGCTGGATACGATTGCCGAGTCGACAGTCGAAACTGAAGTGGCCTACGTTGCTTCCGGTGAAGAGGCCATTACCGAGTCGGCCGAACATGGGGTTACCGTGCATCAGCCAACGGCGGCCATGACTGAGTCGGCAACGAAATTCATGGCACGCGCACGCGAAATGGCCGTCGCCGAAGGAAAGGAGCGGTTCAATCTCAAGGATCCTGAAGCCTTGATCGAGCGCTTCGAGAATACCTTGAGGAAATGGGAAGGTCTGTTGAAGGACGTCGATCGGAAGGATGTGGAGGGTCTGAAGGCAGTGCTCAAGGACAATCTGTACAACAAGGTCGATGCAAACAGCTACGGGCTGTGATTGGTGGAATACGGGGTTTCAGTCATGCGCATAGGTGTGGAAGTCGGTGGGACGTTCACCGATCTCGTGGCAATAGACGACACGGGAAAAGTCAAGGTATTGAAGGTTCTGAGTACTCCTGTCAGACCCGATGAAGGGGCTCTCTCCGGTCTGGCAGCAAGTGGGGTTGATCTGGCGGCGGTCCGGGATCTGGCTCATGGTTCAACTGTAGCGACCAATGCGGTGCTGGAACGGAAAGGGTTTCTCACTGCATTTCTGACAACGGCTGGGTTCAGGGATATCCTGCTTCTGCAACGACATGGCAGAAGCAGGATCTATGACCTTGAATATGTGAAGCCGGACCCTGTCGTGTTGCGTTCTGATACCTATGAGGTCGCCGAACGCGTTCTGGCCGATGGCTCCGTGCTCAAGCCCCTCGATTGCGAGAAGATTCGAGCGCACCTCATTCCTGAGCTGAAGAGCAAGGACTACCAGGCGGTGGCCATCTGCCTCCTGAATGCGTACATCAATCCGGCGCATGAGCAAATGTTGCGAGAAATGATTGCGCAAGAATTGCCGGCGGTGCATGTCACGATTTCATCGGATATCACACGGGAATTTCGCGAATTTGAACGCGCTTCGACTACCTCGTTGTCGGCCTATGTTCAACCAGTCATGGATGACTATATCTCACGTTTCGTGACAAAGCTGGCTGATATGGGTTTCAAGGGGCAGTTCAGCGTAATGCAGTCCAACGGTGGCAAGCTGCCGGCGGAAGCTATGCGCGCGAATGCCGTCACGGCCCTGCTTTCAGGGCCAGCCGCAGGCGTCATGGGCGCTGCTCGACAGGCCGCACGGTCTGGGTTTGTAGATCTGGTAACCTTGGACATGGGTGGGACGTCCTCTGATGTCTGCATGGTCACTGAGGGCAAACCACGCCTGACGACTGAGTTCACGATTGATCGCCTGCCAGTGCGCATTCCCATACTGGACATCAATACCGTAGGCGCTGGGGGCGGCAGTATCATCTGGGTCGATGATGGCGGCATGCTGAGAGTAGGTCCCCGGTCTGCAGGTGCGGATCCCGGACCAGCCTGTTATGGGCGGGGCGGTACGGTTCCGACGATCACTGATGCTCATATCGTCAGAGGTACGATCCTGCCCGACTCGTTTCTTGGCGGACGCATGGAGATTTATCCAGAACGTTCTCGCGAGGTGCTCAGGCCGATTGCCGATCGTTTCGGAATGACGTTGGAAGAAGCAGCTGACAGTGCCATCCAGATTTCGAACGCGAACATTGTGCGCTCGATTCAGGTGATTTCCACGGAAAGGGGCCTTGATCCGCGCGATAGCGTCCTGGTGCCATTTGGTGGCGCAGGCCCTCTCCATGCAGCCCAGGTGGCCAAGGATCTGGGTATCACAACTATACTGGTGCCGCCCAATTCAGGCGTCATTTCGGCCTACGGGCTTCTCGCCAGTGATTTCGTGCAGTTTGACAGTCTCACCCGCCGGGGCCTCCTTGATGACGATGCTGTTGGCATCATTCAGCAGACTTACGCCGAGATGATGATCCGTGCGCACGGCAAGGCCATTGATATGGGCCTTGAAGGCGATCTGACGCCCAATCTGGTGGTCGATATGCGTTTTGTCGGGCAGGCCTTCGAAGTGCCAGTGGAGATTCCAGTCGATCAGATCGACACCTTGGACAGCGGCGTGCTGCGACGCTTGTTCGGAGTCATGCACCAGAAACAGTTCTTCTTTGGCGCAGATGATGACAAGCCTGTAGAGTTCGTGTCCTTTAGGCTCAGTTTGACCGCACAACCGGATTCGATACCTCTCCTGCAGGAACCTGCCGGTGCAGATCCTGACCGAAAGAGAATTTCTGTGTTTGACGATTCGCAGTGGCACGAGGCGACGTTGCTCAGCAGGGGTAGCATCGGGCCCGATGAGGTGCTGTCTGGTCCCTTGTTGATGGAAGATTCCACATCCACGTTGTTTGTGCCCGCAGGCTGGACCGTACGTCGTGATGCGAACGACAACATGATCCTGACGGCCAATGGAGAGAAGAATGTCTGAAAAATCAGCAGCCAGTGGATCGCAATCTATAGAGCTCAACCCCGTAGACTACGCTGTGATCTCGCAGGGTTTGATCGCTGGGGCACGTGAGATGGGGGTGAAGCTCATCCGTTCTGCCTATTCCACGATCATCCGTGAGGCATCGGATGCATCGGCAGCTCTATTCGACCGCGAAGGCAATGTAGTGGCCCAGGCCGAACTGATCCCCATCCAGCTTGGGCCCATGTCCGAGATTTTCAAATCATGCGCGGCAGTCGTGCCAATCAAGGACCTCAAGGATGGTGACTTCTATATCACCAACGATCCGTATTCAGGAGGGCAGCACCTGCAGGACGTTTTTATTTATTCGCCGATCTTCTATGAAGGTGAACTGATTGCGTTCGCGGGCACGGTGGCGCATCACCTGGATCTGGGGGGCGGCAATCCGGGCCTGACTACCGAGGCCGTGGACGTGCATGCAGAGGGGTTCATCTTCCCGCCATCCCGGTACAGCCGTGCTCATGATTGGGACGGGCGCGGGAACCTGAAGCGGCTTCTCGCTGCGAACATCCGGGTGCCGGGGCAGACAATCGGTGACTTTGATGCGCAATTCGCTGCCAATGCAGTTGGTGCAGAGCGGATCAGGCAGTTGTGCCAGAAATATGGTGTACAGAAGCTGCAGAGCGCCATGAATGGGTTGATTTCGTACTCCGAGACGCGTTTCAGAGCGGCTTTGGCCGAGTTGAAGAACGGCGTCTATCATGGTGAAGATGCCGTGGATGATGATGGCATTACAGATGAGCCCCTGGTTGTCAAGGCGACAGTCACGGTTCATGATGACGGGATCGACATTGATTTCACCGGCACTTGCGCGCAGGTTACCAGAAATCTGAACTCGCCTTTCTCGGCGTCTCTCTCTGCGACCTTGACGGCGATCAAGGCAGCCCTGACGAGCCCTGATATCCCGTTCAATGAAGGCTTGAAGCGACCTATCCGGGTTACGGCGCCGGAAGGTACCTTGGTGAATCCAAAATATCCGGCACCGGTACGGGCCCGAATGGAAGCCAGTTATCGCTGCTTCAATGCTGTCATGAAGGCACTCGCCCAGGCGGCGCCCCTGAAGGTGATTTCTGGTGGCAATGACTCGACTCTCGTGACATCCCTTTCAGATCAGTCCGATGGTAGATACAAGGTTTATCTGGAGGTATATGGTGGTGGATTCGGTGCCTCGGCGCGCAAGGATGGTTGCGATGCGGTGGATTCGCCCCTCTCCAATTGCACCAATACACCGATCGAGGCCACCGATATGGACTTTGATCATTTCCGGATCGTCGGCTATGGCCTCATTCAGGACTCAGGAGGGGCAGGACGGCACCGCGGTGGGTTGGGTTTCTACCGCAGCTTCGAGATCCTGAAGGACAACATCAATTTCGCGATGTATGCCGATCGCTTCCGTCTGGCACCATATGGTTTGTTTGGTGGTGAGGACGGGCGTTCTGGGTCTGGCGAATTATTGCGTGATGGCCAGGTCATCCCGCTCAAGAGCAAGGAAGGACGCATTCTGCAAAAGGGCGATATCGTTACGATCTACACCGCGGGGGGAGGTGGTTACGGTCCGGTGGCCGAACGAGACCCAGAAGCTGTGAAGGCTGATGTCGTGGAAGGTTACATCAGCGAAGAAGCTGCTCGCACGGGCTATAACCTCCAATGACACCATCCTCTGTACTCGGAAAGTTGATCCACCACTTGTCGTTCGTACTGATGCTCGTGGCGGGCATCAGCTTGTTGCTGATGATGATTCAGACTTGCGCCGATGTCATCCTGGATAATCTGTTCGGTGCGCCTATCGAAGGGAATTTGGAAGTCATCTCTGCCTATCACATGGTCTTGGTGGTATTCCTTCCGCTGGCCTATGTTGAGCTGAGGCACGAGCACATCAACGCTGATCTTCTCGTGCGCCTCATGCCGCACAGGGCTCAGAGAACCATCTATGTACTCGGTTGCCTGGTGTCCTGTTTCTTCTTTGGCATTCTGACCTGGCAGACCATGCTCGATGCCGTTGATTCCTACCGCATCAACGAAGTCATCATGGGATCGGTCTACGTGACCATCTGGCCCGCCAAACTGTCGTTGCCGCTGGGTTTTGCCGCAATCTTTCTGGCCATTCTCTACAACATGTGGCGCGCAGTTTCGGAAGTGGATTTCGACCCCTCCCCAGAAACACCGGACGTTGATATCGTCTGACGACCTGGGCAAAGACTGAAGCAGGAATATGGGCAACGTGACAATTGGCTTCATTGGGCTTGCTGTTGGACTGGCACTGGTTGGCTTGCGCATTCCCATTGGTGTTGCCTTGGGGGCGGTCTCGTTCGTGGGGATCGCCAAGATATTGAATCTGAATGCTGCCTGGGGGATGGTTACCGCCGTACCATTCAATTTTGTTGGAGACTGGAACCTCACGGCGATTCCGATGTTCCTGTTGATGGGATACGTGGCTGGTTCATCGAAACTCTCTGCAGGTCTGTTTCGGGCAGCTCGGATTTTCCTGTCGTGGTTGCCGGGTGGGTTGGCTGTGGCCAGCGTCGGTGCATGCGGCTTATTGTCAGCCGCCTCTGGTTCCAGCGTGGCGGTATCGGCCGCGTTTGCTCGGATTGCCACCCCAGAGATGCTGCGCTACAAATATGACCCGGGTTTGGCCAGTGGCGTGATCGCATCTGCCGGTACCCTGGGCTCGCTGATTCCACCCAGTATTCTGATGATTCTTTATGGCTATGTGGCAGAAATCTCGGTAGCCAAGGTCTTCATGGCCGGGTTTCTTCCAGGAGTCCTGTCTGCCGTGATGTTTGCAGCCATGATCATCATTCGGGTGAGGCTCAAGCCAGCCCTCGCACCGCCTGTTCAGGAAGCCTATTCGCGCCACGAGAAGTTGGAATCCCTGAAGCAGGTCTGGCCTCTGCCGGTTCTGATCATTGCGGTATTGCTCGGAATTTTTGTTGGGGTCTTTACGCCTACTCAGGCGGGCGCAGTCGGTGCGATGCTCACCATTGTCCTGGCTCTACTGCGCCGGTCGATGTCCTGGAAGATCCTGCTCGATTCGGTGATCCTGACATTGTCGGGAACCGCCAGCATTTTCATGGTCGTCATCGGCACGGTACTGCTTGGCAAGTTCATGGCACTCAGCGGTGTGCCGACCTATATTACCCAGTGGTTCATGGCGTTTGGCGGTAGCCAGATTTCGGTGATCCTGGCCATTATGGTTCTCTATCTCATTCTGGGCTGTTTTCTCGACTCGATTGGCCTTTTGCTCCTGACCATGCCCATCATTCTTCCTCTGGCGCGCAATACCGGTATGGACCTCATCTGGTTCGGGATCATTCTGGTCAAACTGCTTGAGCTTGGCTTGGTTACTCCGCCGGTGGGGCTCAATGTCTATGTGACCAAGAGTGCTCTCGGAAACCTGGTGAGCCTGACCACAATCTTCAGGGGCGTGGGCTGGTTCGTAGTGACTGATCTGATCACCCTGGCGATTCTCGTGGCATTTCCATCCATTTCCTTGATCATACCCATGATGATGAAATAATGATCAATATGTTTGTTTCTGATGATTCATGAGGCAGTTTGTGAGTACTGACGCAACTGAATTGGACATTCCCGAGCAGGCTGCCCAACCGTCGCAGCAGATGATCGCAACCGGCATCGGTAAGGTTCTCCGACGCCGAAGAAAAGTCAAACGTATGTCATTGCGCGAAGTCGCGACTCGCGCAGAAATTTCGATCGGGCTCCTGAGCCAGATCGAGCGCGGGATTTCATCGCCTTCGCTGAAGTCCTTGCTCCTCATCAGCGAAGCCCTTGAGATGCCTGTGTCCTGGTTGTTCAGTGGGAACCACAATGGTACTGACGTGCTGCCGCATGAACCCTATGTGGTGCGTGCTGCACAGCGACGACGCATGGATCTCGGAATCGGTGGCATGACCAAGGAAATCCTCTCACCTGACGAAATTCACCAGATCCAGTTCATGCGTTTTGTCATTCATCCTGGCGGGAAGTCGGGCGACAGCCCTGCACGGCACCCCACTGGAGCCAAATGCGGGCTTGTCATGTCCGGCTGCCTCGGGCTTGAAATCGATGGCCAGGAGCATGTAGTGAACAGAGGGGATTCGTTCGCCTTCCGGGCGAGTTCCCAGTACCGATTCTGGGCAATAGGTGAGTCCGACTGCGAAGTCTACTGGGTAACGACGCCAGCACTCTATTGACCTCGTTCAAGCCATTTCAGGATATGTCCATGGGCGCGCAGACCACCTCATCTTATACGGAAAAACCATGGCCACCTTCCTTGTGGAGGGCGACCACGAAGGAGCGGGCTGATTTTCCTGCTTTGGATCAGTCTTGCGAAACTCGCGTGATCATCGTGGGAGGTGGTTATACGGGCCTGTCGACTGCCCTGCACCTTGCAGAGCTAGGGGTGGATGTTGTTGTGCTCGAATCTGAACAACCCGGCTGGGGTGCCTCGGGGCGTAATGGTGGTCAGGTGATCCCCGGCCTGAAATATGATCCTGCCGAATTGCGTCGACGATATGGTCAAATGGGGGAAATGCTTGCTGAACAAGCGGGCAACGCCGCGGATATAGTCTTTGATCTGATTGAGAAATATCGGATTCAGTGTGATCCGGTGCGCAAGGGGTGGATGCAGACTGCTCACTCCGACAGGGCTTTACAGATCATTCGCAAGCGTCATGACGACTGGTCGAGGCGAGGGGCAGCTGTGGCTTTGCTCGATTCTGCCGACGTTGCTCGGCGTATCGGCTATGGAACATTTGCCGGTGGCTGGATCGACTATCGCGCGGGAAGCGTGCAACCTCTGGGCTACGCGCTTGGGCTGGCCCGTGCGGCCCGGTCCGTGGGTGCTCGGATTTTCAGCAATGCTCACGTCGTTTGCTTGCAGCGACATGGCCACGTGTGGCATGCCACGACACAAACTGGGCATGTGATTCAGGGTGCCAGGGTACTGATTGCCACTAATGCCTATTCCGATGATCTGTGGCCTGGCTTACGCAAAACGATACTGAATGCACAGAGCTTTGTGGTGGCAACACCACCCTTGCAGGGGGAAGCCACTCGGATTCTTGCTGGTGGAGAGGTCACCTCCGACTCCCGCCGGTTATTGATCTATTTAAAACGGGATGCTGATGGCCGGCTCGTACTTGGGGGGCGGGGTCACACGCATACGCCTGCCAGTACCTCTGAGTGGCGACACGTGGAACGTGCACTGGAACTCATGTTCCCGATTCTGAAAGGCATACGATACGAATATCGATGGCATGGCAGAATCGCAATTACGCCGGACTTTCTGCCACATGTCCACATCCCGGAGCCAGGATTGGCAATTGCCATAGGTTACAACGGCCGAGGTGTCGCAATGGCTACCCTCATGGGGAGACTCATGGCGACTTGGCTGGCTGCTGCCGATGAGGCTCGGATCGACTTTCCGGTCAGTTCCATGCGCACGATTCCGCTGCACGAATTGCAGCGTTTCTATATGGCTGCTGGTGTGACATGGTACAAACTGCTGGACAAATTGTCCGGGTAGTGTCAACCGCGGTGGTAGATTACAAAATCGTAGTGAACCCCGCTTTCGGGTCGTTGGGATTGGCGCCCGGTCTCCTTCCAGATGCCGTCGGGCAGCCGGGGAAACCAGGTGTCTGCCGGGTAGCTGGCGTGGATTTCGGTGGCGATGATTTCATCGGCAATCGGCAAGGCCAGTTCGAAGACACCCTGGCCGCCTATGATGGCCACTTGCGTGTCGTTCGCGCACTGTGCCAGTGCCTCATCCAGTGAGGCACAACATTGGGCGCCTGGCGCGCAGAAATCGGGATCCCGGCTCAGCACGAGGTTGCGCCGCCCCGGCAGCGGACGGCCCAGGCTCAGCCATGTCTTGCGGCCCATGATGATGGGGTGTCCGAGAGTGACGCGCTTGAAATGGGCCAGGTCGCCGGGCAGGTGCCAGGGCATGCCGCCCTTGAAGCCGATGGCACGATTCTGATCGTAGGCCACAACGAGGCGGATATGGGGATGTTGGCGCACATTCATGAAGGGTCCAGATTGTCGCGGGCCTGTTCCGGGCCGTTCTTCGGCGCGCCGTGGGCGCTGTGGCGGGGATTCGTGCGCCAGCGGCATTGCAGCCAGCGGGCGGATGCCCTGATCCGTGCATTGTGCCAGCAATGCAGCCAGCGAGCCCTGCGGCAGCATCAGATCCGGTGCCAGGTCCTGCAGCGGCTGCAGCACGAATGCGCGCTGGTGCATGCGTGGATGGGGCACGATCAGGTCAGGCGTGCAGATGCGGCGCCCGTCGTACCAGAGCAGATCCAGATCCAGGGTGCGTGGCGCGTTGCGCCACGGCCGCGTGCGGCCGTGCTGCTGCTCGATCCGTTGCAATTCGGCCAGCAGGGCGTGGGGTGCCAGTGTCGTCTCGATGTGCAGTACGGCATTGACATACTCGGGGCCCGAACTGTCCACGGGTGCCGTGACGTACAGGGGCGACAGGCGTGCGTGCCGCACCTGCGCATGCTGCCGCAAGGTGGCGGCTGCATCTGTCACGGCCTGGGCGGCAGCCCCCAGGTTGGCCCCCAGGCCGATGTAGGCACGTGCTGGCCGTGGCCTGTGCCTGGCGTGACCGGCGTTTGATGCAGCCATGTTTCAGTGCGGTGAACCATCCCGGGCGCCGGATGCATGCGCGGGCGAGGCGTCTTCTGCGGCTTGCGCCGCAGTGCCGGCCTTGCGCCGGCTGGGTCGCCGACGGCGGCGCGCACTGGTGCCGCTGCCGGCCTTGCGGCCGCCCGCATGCCCGGCTTGCCATGCTTCGATCATCTGGGTGCGCTGCTCATGGCTGCTGTTGGCCAAGTCCATCCACCACTGGGCCAATACGCTGTCGACCTCGCGTGCCTCGGCACGCAACTGCAGGAAATCGACGGCAGCACGGAATCTGGGCTGTTCGACCATGCGCCAGATGGTGCGCAGGGTGGCGCGCTCGAAGCGGGCCTGCATGAGCCAGATATCCCGCATGTCGGCCTGGTGGCGCCGCTGTATGGCCAGGGCCTGCAACTGCTCTTCCATGACGGCATCGGCGGCATTGATGAGCGCCTCGTTGCGTTGCACACCGTGGGCTACCTGTTCCTGCCAGCGCCTGTGTACGGGCCGCCACAGCAAGGCGGCGAACAGAAACCCCGGGCTGACTGCCTTGCCCGCGCGCACCCGTGCATCCGTGCGCGACAAGGCCATCTCGACAAAGGCGGCATCCCGGTCTTCGGCGAGCACCTGCTCGATGATCGGGATCAGGTTGCGGGTTAGGCCAGCCCGCTGCAACTCGCGCAGGCAGTCCATCGCATGCCCGCAACTGAGCAGTTTGAGGGTTTCGTCGAACAGGCGCGAGGCCGGTACGTGCGCTATGAGCGGCGCCAGACGGGTGATGGGCGCCTCGGTGGCGGGGTCGATGCGCGCGCCCAGCTTGGCCTTGAAGCGCATGGCCCGCAGCATGCGCACGGGATCTTCGCGATAGCGGGTTTCAGGGTCGCCAATGATGCGCACCACCCGGTTCTTGAGATCCGCCACGCCATGATGGAAGTCGATCACTTCTTCCTTGAGAGGATCGTAATACAGCGCATTGATGGTGAAATCGCGTCGTGCCGCGTCTTCTTCGTGGGTGCCGAATTCATTGTCGCGCAGGATCCGACCGTGTTCGTCCGTGGGCTGGCCCGTGGCTGAAGGCGCCCTGAATGTGGATGTTTCAATGATTTCCTGGCCGAAGACCACATGCACCAGCTGAAAGCGCCGCCCTATGATGCGTGCGCGCCGGAAGAGCGGCCGGATCTGCGCGGGCGTGGCATTGGTGGCGACGTCGAAATCCTTGGGCGCGAGCCCTATGATGAGATCCCGTACCGCGCCGCCCACTACGTAGGCGTCATAGCCCTGCTGTTGCAGGACTTCGCACACCTTGATGGCATGCCGCGAGACCAGGCGCCGGTCGATACCGTGCTGACTGTGTGACAGGCGCAGTGGCCCGGAGGGCTGACCGGCAAACAGGCGGGTCACGAGATGGCGTATGGTCTGCTGGAGCATGGCGCGTATTTTACCAGCCTGCACCATCAGTCCGCAGGGAAAGCCCGCTTCATTGGCTACGGGCGCCTGCTGCTGCGTTCCGGCTCACGATTTGTGGTCCTGCAGCTCGGAAAACAGGTCGAGTTCGCGCCAGCCGCGGGTCCGGGCGATTTCGCGCAGTGCGGGGCTGGGATTGGTGGCCACCGGGTGGCTGACGGCTTCCAGCAGGGGCAGGTCATTGATGGAATCACTGTAGAACCAGGTCTCGTCGAAATCGCTCAGCTGCCGATCGAGTTCGAGCAGCCACTGACGGACCCGGATGACCTTGCCTGCGCTGAAGCTGGGCGTACCATGGATGCGTCCGGTGTACCGGCCTTGCGCATCCTGTTGCGGAATGGTGCCGATCAGGTGCCGGATACCCAGGGCCTGCGCGATCGGGCTGGTGACAAACGTATTGGTGGCGGTGACGATGGCGCACAGGTCGCCGCGGGCCAGGTGTTCATCCACCAGCGCCCGCGCCTGCGGCAGCAGGCGCGGCTGCACCACCGTGTCCATGTATTCACGATGCCACGCGGCCAGTTCTTCGGCGCTGCCCAGGCGCAGCAGGCCCAGCATGAAATCGGCGGCCTCTTCGGCGCTCAGCGCGCCTTCGTTGTAGCGCCGCATCAGGTCGTCGTTGCGTGCCCGCGCGAGCGCTGGATCGCCAGCGCGTCCGGTACGGGCCAGAAATTCGGCCCATTGATAATCGCTGTCGAAGGGCAGCAGCGTGTGATCGAGATCGAAGAGCGCGAGATGATGGGTCATGGGTCTGATGCGGAATGCGCCAGCAACTCTTTGAGCAGTGGCAGGGTGATGGGTCTGTGGCGGGCCAGGGAATATCGGTCCAGGGCGTCCATGAGGGCCATCAGGCGCCCCATGTCCCTGTCATGGTGGGTCAGGATCCAGTGCAGCAGTTCGGGCGCAAGCGGTATGCCACGAGTGCGGGCCTGGTCCAGCAGTGCCTGGCCACGTTCATGGTCCGACAATTGCTCGAGGCGCATCACGTGCCCCCAGGCCAGCCGGGTGCGCAGGTCTTCGCGCAGGGCCAGCATGCGCGGCGCACAGTTGCCTGCACACAGTATGCTGAAGGCCGCGGGCGTGTCGATGGTGCTGCGCCAGCGGTTGATGAGGCCGAACAACGCACCCTGTGCGCTGGCTTCGAACTGCTGTACGTCATCGATGGCGATCAGCGGGGCAGGAATGGGCGTGTCCTCGTCAGCCAGGGATGGCAGCCGTTCACCGGCCTGCGTGGCTGGAACATACAGGCCGGCCGGCTGGCCGGATTGCGGGTCTGGCTGATGTGCCGCGGCCCGCAGCAGGTGGCTGCGCCCACTGCCGCGACCGCCCCACAGGTACAGGAGTGTCCCCGGCTGCAGTTCGCGCACGGCCTGCAGTATCGGGATGTTCGGCCCGGCAACAAACCCGGCCAGCGTAGGGTCGGGGGCCGGCAGGATGTCCAGGATCTGCTGTTGCAACATGAGGTCTGGCGCAGGCGGCGTGGATCCGCAGTCGGGTAAAATTGTGGGTGCTGTCGCCCATCGTGGGCGACATCGCTCGAATGCGGCATTCTGGCATATCCGGCCGTTTTCGTCAGATCGTATGCCGTTTTCCTGACCTCTGGTGCCTTTCATCATGACACAGCCCTCGAAACCTTCCTTCACCTACCGGGATGCGGGCGTCGATATCGACGCCGGTGACGCTCTGGTGGATCGCATCAAGCCCCTGGCCGCACGCACCATGCGCCCCGGCGTCATGGCCGGCATTGGTGGCTTCGGGGCCCTGTTTGCAGTGCCGCCCCATATGTGCGAGCCGGTGCTGGTGTCCGGCACGGATGGTGTAGGCACGAAACTGATGCTCGCGTTCGAGTGGCAGCGCCATGCAACCGTCGGCATCGACCTGGTCGCCATGAGCGTCAACGACATTCTCGTGCAGGGGGCCGAGCCACTGTATTTTCTTGACTATTTCGCCTGTGGCCGGTTGTCCCTCGACGTGGCCACCCAGGTGGTGGGGGGGGTTGCGCGCGGCTGCGAACTCGCAGGCTGCGCCCTCATCGGTGGCGAGACCGCCGAGATGCCCGGCATGTATCCGGATGGCGAGTACGATCTGGCGGGTTTTGCGGTCGGGGTGGTAGAGAAATCCGACCTGATCGATGGTCGCAGCATCGGGCCGGGTGATGTGGTCCTGGGCCTGGCCTCCAGCGGTGCCCACTCGAATGGGTATTCGCTGATCCGCAAGATTCTTCATCATGCAGGCGCACACCCGGGGCAGGATCTCGCAGGGCGCCCGCTGGCCGACGTCATCATGGCGCCTACGCGCATCTACGTACGGGCCGTTCTGGCCGCGCTGGCCGCCCATGGACGGGCCATCAAGGGCCTGGCGCACATCACTGGCGGGGGCCTGCTCGAGAACATCCCGCGCATCCTGCAGCCGGGGTTGCGCGCGCAGCTGCATGCCGATGCCTGGGCACGCCCCGCGCTGTTCCAGTGGCTGCAGGCTCAGGGGGGCGTGTCCGACCACGAGATGGCGCGTGTCTTCAACTGCGGCATCGGCATGGTGCTGGTGGTCGAGGCCGCATCAGCAGGCGCGGTGGCCGGCACTTTGCGCGCGCAGGGCGAAACGGTACACGTGCTGGGCGAAATCGTGGCGGCAGAACCAGGTACGGCACAGACCGTCATCCTTTGACCAGGCGCGGGGCAAACCACGCTCTTCAGCCTGTGGGGGGGTTCACACAGGGGTGGATGTCCAGACAGGTTCCGGCCCCGGGGCCTTGAGTGCCTGTGCCACCGCATCGACCACCTGGCGGGTTGCATCGGCGGCCAGGCCGTCGATCCGCTGCCGTTCGGACTGGGCGCGCAACCAGGTCAGCTGGCGCCTGGCCAGTTGGCGGGTGGCGGCGATCGCCTGCTCGCGGGCTTCGGGCAGGGGCATGCGGCCCTGCAGGTGCTCCCACAACTGCCGGTAGCCCACGCAGCGGATGGCGGGCAGCCCGGGGTGCAGATCGGGGCGGGCCATCAGTGATTCGACTTCTTCGAGCAGGCCTGCCTGCAGCATCGCATCGAAGCGCTGCGCAATACGCGCGTGCAGGGCATCACGTCGGCCCGGTTCGAGGCTGAGGGTGACGAACGACCTGCCCGGCAGCAACGGCCGGGCAGGCTGTGCCAGCCAGTGGCTCATGGGGCGGCCACTGGTATGGAAGATTTCCAGTGCGCGTTGCAGCCGCTGGCTGTCATGGGGAGCCAGGCGGGCTGCGGTGGCGGGATCCACGCGCGCCAGGTCCGCGTGCAGGGCAGGCCAGCCGTGGCGCCGTGCGCGTGCATCCAGTTCGGCCCGCAATTGTGGATCCGCCCCGGGCAGATCATGCAGGCCTTCACGCAGGGCTTTCCAGTAGAGCAGGGTGCCCCCGCACAGCAGAGGCCTATGGCCCCGGGCCTCGATTTCGGCGATCAAACGGGTGGCGTCTGTGGCGAATCGGGCTGCTGAGTAGTGCTGGGCCGGGTCCAGGATGTCGATCAGATGATGGCGCACCCGAGCCTGTTCAGCCCGATCCGGCTTGGCGGTGCCGATATCCATGCCGCGATACAGAGTGGCGGAGTCCATGACGATAATTTCGATGGGCCAGCGCTGCGCCAGGGCCAGCGCGGCAGCCGACTTGCCCGCGGCCGTGGGGCCCGTGAGGCAGAGGATGGGCGTGGCTGTGCGCTGGGTCATGCCTTACTGGCCCCGCATGAAGAGCTTGTCGAGATCACCCAGTGTCCAGTGAAACCAGGTGGGGCGGCCATGGTTGCACTGGTCAGCCCGTTCAGTGCGTTCCATCTGGCGCAGCAAGGCGTTCATTTCTTCCAGGGTGAGGCGCCTGTGGGCACGAACCGCACCGTGGCAGGCCATGGTGGCGAGCAGTTCATTGCGTTGTTCGGTCAGGCGGGCCGATTGACCGTAGCGTGCCAGATCGGCGAGCACTCCACGGGCCAGCGACTCGATATCGCCATCGGCCAGCAGGGCCGGTACGGCCCGCACAGCCAGGGATGCGGGCCCGGTGGCCGCCAGATGCAGGCCCAGATCCTCCAGGGTGCGGCGGTGTTCCTCAGCCAGTGCCACGGCGATTTCGTTCACGGCAATGACCACCGGAACGAGCAGTTCCTGTGCGGCCAGGGGCGCTTCATCGAGCTTGTGCTTCAAGGATTCATACACGATGCGTTCGTGCGCTGCATGCATGTCCACCACGATGAGGCCGTTGCGGTTCTGGGCGAGGATATAGATCCCATGCAGCTGCCCCAGCGCCATGCCCAGCGGCAGGTCGTCGGGCAGCCCGGTGGGCAGGCTGGAGGACGAGCTGGAAGATGGGCCTGTCGCGGGATCCTGACGCTCTTCGAGTGGCCGATAGAGGGCCTGCCAGCCCGCACCGGCCGGGGGCTCTTGCAGACCGATGGGTTGCTGGGCCGGCATGCGGCCCCAGGGGCCGGACGCCGTGCGGCTTGCGGATACTGCATGAGTCGAAGACGCAGGCACCCTGGAGACCGTTGCCGGGCGCCCCGGATCTGGGGCCCAGGCCTGGGCTCGGGACGGTGCCCCGGGATCCCCGGCTTCGCTGGCTGTTGCCGAGAAGGCGCCAGCCGGGTCGTCCATGGCCGGCCCCGACAGCGTGCCCAGGTCGTGCGCAGTGTGGCCGGCCTCTCCGGCTTCCCCGCCCGGGGTGGCCAGCGCGGTGCCCAGGCTCTGGGCCACGAAGCGATGCAGGGCGCCGCTTTCGCGAAAGCGCACTTCCTGTTTGGCCGGGTGCACGTTGACGTCGACCGCATTCGGATCCAGCGTGAGGAACAGCACCCAGGCGGGCTGCCGGTCGCCATGGAGCACGTCTGCGTACGCCTGGCGCACGGCGTGTGACACGGTTCGATCGCGCACGTGGCGGCCATTCACGTACAGATATTGGCGATCGGCGCGGTTGCGTGCAAACGTGGGGCGCGTGATGACGCCATCCAGCGCGACCAGGCCGTGTTCCGCCGTGATCGGTATCCCCTGCTGCATGAAATCCGCACCCAGTACATCGTGCAGGCGCCCTGGAAGATCCGTGGCGGGCCAGTGCCGCTGTGCCCGGTCATTGTGAAACACACGGATGGCCACTGCGGGGTGTGCCAGCGCCATGCGCTCGAGTACGTCCAGGCAGTGCGCGTATTCGGTGCCCTCGGCGCGCAGGAACTTGCGCCGCGCCGGGATCTGGTCGAACAGTTGCCGGACTTCGACGCGCGTGCCGATGGCGCCGGCAGCGGGCTCGGGCGCTGTCTGGCCGGGTGCCAACTGCCACGCATGGGGCGCCGTGGCCGTGCGTGAGGTGAGGGTCAACTGCGCCACCGAGGCGATCGAGGCGAGCGCTTCGCCACGAAACCCGAGGGTGGCGACCGATTCGAGCTCGTCCAGTGAGCTGATCTTGCTGGTCGCATGCTGCTGCAGGGCCAGGCTGAGCTGTTCGTGCGCAATGCCGCTGCCGTCATCGGTCACCATGATGCGCCGTATGCCGCCGCCGTCGAGCCGTACTTCGATGGCCTGCGCGCCGGCATCGAGCGCGTTGTCGAGCAGTTCACGCAGAACCGAGGCCGGCCGCTCGATGACTTCGCCAGCGGCGATCTGGTTGATCAGGGTATCGGGCAGGGGCGCAATGGGTCGTGACATGTCAGGCAAGGCATTCATTCCAGATAACGATTATAGTGAGCGGCGCAATTCATCCATCGACACAGGGCAGTTTGCTTCCATGGCCGAGTTCTTCCAGCTGATCTTGCACATCGACCAATCCCTGGGGGTCTGGGTGGTCGAGTACGGGGCCTGGATCTACCTGATCCTCGCGGGGATCATCTTTGGTGAAACGGGCCTGGTGGTCCTGCCCTTCCTGCCCGGCGACTCGCTGCTGTTCATTGCCGGGGCCTTCGGGGCTTCGGGGCTGCTCGATCCCGTGCTGCTGGGCGGTATCCTGATCGTGGCCGCCGTCCTGGGCAATACCGTGAATTATCATGTGGGCCACTATATCGGGCCCAAGGTGTTTGCGCGCGACTATCGCTTTCTCGATCGCAAGGCCTTGATCCGTACGCACACCTTTTATGAGCAGCACGGCGGCAAGACAATCGTGCTGTCACGTTTTCTGCCATTGTTCCGGACGTTTGCGCCGTTTGTGGCCGGTGTGGCCGGCATGCGCTGGTGGGTGTTCCAATTCTACAACGTCCTGGGGGCGGTGCTCTGGATTGCAGGTCTGATCACCCTGGGCTATTTCTTCGGCAACGTGCCCGTCATCAAGGATCACCTGAACACCATCGTGCTCGTGGGCGTGGCGGCGGCGGCAGTGCCGGCTGCGCTGGGGGTGCTCTGGAAGTTGCTGCGTACGCGTCACTTGTGACGCGCCAGCGGCATGGCCGGAGGGATTTTCAGGAGCGCGCCAGCGCGGCCGTGGAAGCGAAATAATCCTGCACGCCGCTGAGTACGGCGCTGGCGATGCGCTGTTGATGCGCCGGGCTGCGCAGCAGCTTTTCCTCGGCCGGGTTGCTGATGAAGGCCGTTTCGATCAGGATGGACGGAATGTCGGGCGCCTTGAGCACGGCAAACCCGGCGCGCTCGATGCGGTTCTTGTGCAGCGTGTTGATCTTGCCGATTTCATTGAGAACCTGGGTGCCGACGCGGATCGAATCATTGATCTGGGCCCCTGTGGACAGATCGAGCAGCACCTTGGCCACCTGGGCATTGTGCGCACCCAGATTCACGCCGCCGATCAGGTCGGCGTCATTTTCCTTTTGTGCCAGCCAGCGCGCCGAGGCACTGGTGGCCCCGTTCTGTGACAGGGCCCAGACCGAAGAGCCACGGGCCGTGGGTTTGATCCAGGCATCGGCATGGATCGAAATGAACAGGTCCGCCTTCACACGGCGAGCCTTCTGGACGCGCACATTGAGAGGCACGAAGTAATCCCGGTCGCGTGTCAGGTAGGCGCGCATATTGGGTTGTGCATCGATCAGTTTCTTGAGGCGCTGGGCGATCTGCAGGACGACGTCTTTTTCGCGGGTGCCGTGGCGGCCGATGGCGCCTGGATCTTCACCACCATGGCCTGGGTCCAGGGCGATGAGCAGCGGACGCGAGCGGGCGGCCACGCTGGGCGGCGCCAGGCGCGAGGGCGGGGGAGGGGGCTCGGCCCTGTGGCTCGCTGGCGGTGCGGGCAGGTCCTGGCCGTCAGCCAGCGGAATCGAGCCCTTGCCCGAACCCCGCTGCTGGGCAAGATCCTCGAGGATGCCGGCGAGCGGATCGTTCTCGGCGTCCTTGAGCAGGGCCATGAGCGGATCCTGGGCGACCTTTGGGTAGAGATCCAGCACCAGACGATACTGGTATTCACCGATGGGCTTGAGCGTGAACACCTGAGGCGCCACGTCCTGCTTGAGGTCGAACACCAGACGAACCACATCGGGGCGGTTCTGCCCCACGCGAACACTGGCGATATAGGGGTCGTTGGGCTTGATGCGCTTGACCAGATCGTTGATGGCGGCCTTGAGCTGCAGGCCATCGATATCCACCACCAGGCGATGCGGGTTGGTGAGCGTGAAGTGTTCGGCCTTGAGCTCGGTGTCCATTTCCAGGGTGACCCGGGTGTATTCGTCTGCTGGCCACGTACGCACAGCCACGATGGTGGCTGCATGCGCCATGCGTGGCAGCACGGGCAGCATCAGCAGGGTGCCCGCGCCGGCGATCAGCCTGCGCCGCAGCGGGGCGGCAGGCGGGATCATGCCTGTGGTGCGTTCAGATGCGTCAGCCATCCTTGTCCTTTGCTGCTGTGGGCACTGAGTGTGGCGTGGCGTCCGGGGTCTGCATATCGCAGGTGGATGTCCAGATCCGGGGGCGGTAGACGGGTGCCGGCCTGTTCGGGCCATTCGATCAGAATGATGGCCTGCTCGTCGAAGAGTTCGTCGAAGCCCGCGTCACGCCATTCGTGCGCATCGCTAAACCGATAAAAATCAAAGTGATGGAAGTATAAGTTAGAAACATTATAACTTTCAAGAAGGGCGTAGCTGGGGCTTTTGATGCGCCCTTGCACGCCCGCTGCACGCAGCAGCGCCCGTACCAGGGTGGTCTTGCCGGTGCCCAGATCACCGTGCAGGTGGATGCGACCGCCTGTCTGCGGGGCTTTCGGGTGTTGGCCGCACAGCAGCCCGGCCAGCTGGCGCGCCAGTTCTTCTGTGGCCGGTTCGTCGGGCAGGGGCCAGAGCAGGATGTTGTTCATTGGAGACATTGCGGCCGGTTTGGCCTGGGTGGATGCGTTGCATTTTATGCGATCTGGCGTTATAGGTCGTGTCTCTGGCCAGGTGCCGCGCCGCCGCGGGCAGGGGGCTGATCGGCGTGTTTCAGTCAGCCATGGCACAATTCTTGCGGTTGTACATCTGCAGTCCTGGTTCGCGCGGCTGTTGTCCGCAGCATGCACGCCACATTTTTCATCAGAGGATTTTTCATGAACCGTCAGGCTTTTATTTGTGATGCCATCCGAACGCCGTTCGGGCGCTACGGGGGCGCACTGTCCAGCGTGCGTACCGATGATCTGGCAGCGATCCCCGTGCGCGCACTCGTCGAGCGCAATCCGGGTGTCGACTGGGAGTGCGTGGATGACGTACTCATGGGGTGTGCCAATCAATCGGGTGAAGACAATCGCAATGTGGCGCGCATGGCCACTTTGCTTGCGGGGCTGCCCATCGCGGTGCCGGCCATGACCATCAACCGGCTGTGCGGCTCGGGGCTGGATGCCGTCGGCAGCGCGGCGCGCGCAATCCGCCTGGGCGAGACCGGGTTGGCCATCGCTGGCGGGGTCGAGAGCATGAGCCGGGCACCTTTCGTCATGCCCAAGGCTGAATCCGCCTATGCGCGCGCCAATGCCGTGTACGACACCACCATAGGCTGGCGTTTCGTCAACCCGTTGCTCAAGCAGCAATATGGGGTCGATTCAATGCCCGAAACGGCTGAAATCGTGGCCCGCGAATATGGCATCAGCCGCCACGACCAGGATCTCATGGCCCAGACCAGCCAGGAGCGGGCCCATGCGGCGCAGGCGGCCGGCCATCTGGCACGGGAAATCGTGGCGGTGCACGTACCGCGCAGAAAAGGCGATCCGCTGGTGGTGGATACGGACGAGCATCCACGATTGACCAGTCTGGAGGTCCTGGGGCGCCTGCGGGGTGTGGTGCACCCCGAGGGTACGGTGACCGCGGGCAACGCAAGCGGGGTCAATGACGGTGCATGTGCCCTGCTGCTGGCAGGCGAGGCCCAGGCCGCCCGCTTCGGCCTGCAGCCGCGTGCTCGCGTGGTCGGCATGGCGGTGGCGGGTGTGGCGCCACGGGTGATGGGCATCGGCCCTGTGCCTGCGTCCCGCAAAGTGCTGGCACAGACGGGTCTGTCACTCGAGCAGATGGATGTCATCGAACTGAATGAAGCCTTTGCGGCACAGGGGCTGGCGGTACTGCGCCAGCTGGGCATCGCCGACGACGATGCCCGGGTGAATGCCTGGGGTGGTGCCATTGCCCTGGGTCACCCACTGGGTGCCAGTGGCGCGCGTCTGGCCACCACGGCCATCAATCGCCTGCATCATGTCCAGGGGCGGTACGCGCTGGTGACCATGTGCATCGGGGTGGGCCAGGGGATTGCCGTGGTGCTCGAGCGCGTCTGACCGATTGGCTCAGGCCCGCTCATCGGGCTGGCTGGCCCGGTATGGCTGGCCAGCCAGCCTGACGGCTGCTCTCGGGCTGGTGCGTGACCGCAATGGCACGGGGCTTCACAGGGTGCCGGTCGGTCACATGGTGTCGGTCAGGGCGTGAGGCTGCCCAGCTCCGGGGCTTGCGGCGCCACTGTGGTGCTGCGCAAGGCGGGCGCGATGATCGAAGGCAGGGCAGGGATGGTCTTGCCACCCAGCTGCAGCGATCGGCTGAACGTATTGCGGGCGGCCCAATGTGGATCCTGCAGTGCTTCCTGCAGCGTCAGCACGATCGAGCAGCAGACGTCCATGCCCTCGAACGCCTGCATCCACTCGGCGGCATTCTTGCGCGCAATCACTTCTGCAACCGCTGCGCGTGTGGCCGCGGGGTCGCGATGGTCGTCCGCGAGTTCCGGTGGCAGCCCGAGCACGGCGACGAAATTGGCCCAGAAACGATCTTCCAGAGGGGCCGCGGCCAGGTGGCGGTTGTCGAGCGTGCGATAGATCTGATAGCGTGGCGTGCCCCCCGTCACCGTTTCACCACCCGCAACCGGCCAGCGATCCAGGGCGTTGGCATTGCCCAGGGCCCAGTACAGGAAAGGGAAAAGGTTTTCGCCCATGGCGACTTCGATCAGGCAGCCTTCGCCGGTCTGGTCGCGGCGCCGCAGAGCCAGCAGGATGTTGATCAGCGCTGGGTACGCGCCACCCGCGATGTCCGCTGCGAGAATCGGCGGCAGGATCGGTGCGCCCGTGCTGTCCACGCTCAACCCCAGTACGCCGGTCTCGGCCATGTAGTTGAGATCGTGTCCGGCCAGCGTGGCCTTGGGGCCGGTACTGCCCCAGCCATTGATGGAGCAGTAGATGATGTCGGGATTCAGGGCCCGGACATCGTCATGGGCGAGCCCAAGCCGGGCCATCACGCCGGGGCGGAACTGTTCGATGATGACGTCTGCCTGTTCCAGCAGCGGCCGCAGCCGGGCCATGGCATCGGCGTCCTTGATGTTCAGGCTCAGGCTTTCCTTGCCGCGGTTCAGCATGCCGAAATTGATTCCTTCGTTCTGCACGGACGGCTGGTACAGGCGCATTTCATCGCCGGTGGGTGGGCGCTCGATCTTGATCACCCGCGCGCCGGCATCGGCGAGGAACAGGGTGGCCATGGGGCCGGGCAGCAGGGTGCTGAAATCAAGGACGAGAATATCGTTCAGTGGCGACATATGGTGATCCGGTTGAGTGGTGGGTTGTTGTGTGCCAGGGCAGGCGCTTGCGTCTGCGGCGCTGGGTCGACGAAGGTATGTTCAGCTGGGTCCGGTATTTGGCCACGGTGCGGCGTGCGATCTGGATCCCTTCGCCTTGCAGCAGATCGACGATCGCGTCATCGGACAGCACCGATTCATGGCTTTCACCGGACACCAGGTCGCGGATGCGATGCCGGATGGCGCTTGCCGCGATGTCCTGTTCACCATTTGCAGCCTGCAGGCTGTCGGAGAAGAAGTGCCTGAAGGGCACCAGGCCTTGGGGGCACTGCATGTATTTATTGGCGATGCCACGGCTTATGGTGGATTCATGCAGCCCCAGCACGCGTGCGATGTCCTTCTGCAGCAGTGGCCTGAGATGGCCGTCGCCGTGCAATAGATAGTCCACCTGGTTGCGCACGATTTCGGTGGCGATGCGCAGGGTGGTCTGTATCCGTTGGTCGAGATGATGGATCAGGCTGTTGGCCTGGCGCAGGCACGTCTGCAGGAAATCCCGGTCGCAATCGGCCCGCAGGCTGGCGTCGAGCTCGGTGAAATACGTGCGGTCGATCAGCAGTCTCGGCATGAGCGCCGGATTGTACTCTACGGACACCCGGCCTCCGGGGCCCGTGCAGACCAGAATGTCCGGCAGGGCGGGCTGGATGGGTTCGAAATTGAAACGATTGCCGGGCCGGGGATCCAGGGTACGCAGGATCGCGATCAGATCGCTCAATTGCGCGACGGTCACCTCGCAGCGCCGCGCGAGCCGCTCGACATCGCCACGTTCGATGAGTTCGAGGTTGGCCAGCAGGGTTTGCAAGGCGGGTGACAACCGGCCCTGGTCCAGCAATTGCAAGGTCATGCATTCTGCCAGGCAGCGTGCCCCGACGCCCGCTGGATCGAGGGCCTGCACCAGGTGCAGGGCTCGATCGAAGCTTCCGGCAGGTAGATCCAGGAGGGCGGCCAGATCGTCCGGCGCACAGCGCAAATAGCCGTCGGGCTCGAGCGAGTCGATCAGATACCGCGCCAGCACGCATTGATCGTCCGGGATCCTGAGCAAGGCGAGCTGCAGGTGCAGATGGTCCCGCAAGGTGGTCCGGGCGCTGACGAACTCGGCCACGGATTGCAGATCGGCCGTGGCACCGCCCTGTCCTGGCAATCGATCGGCGTATGGGCGTGCCGGAGGCCGTGCGGGCAGTACATGCGCGCTCGTGCCTGTGGGTTCCGTCGAGTCCTGTTGCAGCAGAGGGTTGCCATCCAGCTGCTCCTGGAGGAACGCATCGAGTTCTTCCTGCCCGTATCCAAGGATTTCTATGGCCTGGATGGACTGCTGGGTGATGGCCAGTGATGGCCGGATCTGCTGGGCTGCCCCCAGTTCGATTTTCATGTTCGGTTGCCCTCCGTGGATGACACCTGGCTGCCGGACAACGATCAGGCCGCTTTGCCTGTATGGCTGCGGCCCGTTTACAGGACGGTTCGTCCGGCAGACCTGATTCTCCAATCATAGGCTGTACGCAATTTCCGTGCCAAACAGCATGGTTAGGTCCTTTTTGTATCGATTGCGTACGGTATTCGTTCATTTTGGTGGCTGAATTGACATGGTGTCCGCAAAAAAGACAAAATGCATCCATTGCGGGGGGCCTCCCGGCGGGCGACACGGGTACTTGCAGTTGACACGGGCGCTGCAGCTGGCATGTGAACGCTGCAGCTGGCATGTGGATGCTGCGGGGCCACTCCCAACAGGAGCAAAGCATGAGCATGGATTCATCTGCAGAAATGCAGCACGATGGCATCCTGGGGATTGCCGTCATCGATCCCGATGGCAGGCTTCAGAGCCATGCGGGTGTCGCATCGCAGGCGCGCCTGCGGGCATTGCTGCTCGATGCGGCATGGCTGCAAGAGGCCGTCCAGAGGCGCCTGCAGATCGTCACTTTCACCGACATACGCTATACGGCCATCGTGACCCGCTTCGCGCAGGGTGTGCTGGTGGTGTTTTTCGGGGATCAGGGCGAGACGGTCCTGCGCTTCCTGCTGGGGGTCCCGTTTGCTTTCGACATCATCGAGCACCTGCTGCTGGATCCGTTCGATGGCATGGCCATCATCGATGCCCATGAGCGCCTGGTGTTCGTATCCCCCATTCACGAAAAATTCTTCGGCTTGAAAGAAGGTGAAGGTGTAGGGAAAAAGGTCACCGATGTAATCGAAAACACGCGCCTGAACCACGTTGTGCGCACCGGGGTCGCCGAAGTGGGGCAGATTCAGCGCATGCGTGGCGGCGAGCGCGTCGTGTCGCGCCATCCCATCCGGCATCAAGGCAGGGTGGTCGGGGCGATCGGGCGGGTGATGTTCAAGGGTCCGCAACAGGTCGAGGCCCTGGCGCGGCGCATCAATGTGCTCGAAGAAGAGATCGAGACCTACCGCACCGAGGCACGCAAGAATCGCCAGAAAGAATCGTGCCTCGATGCGATCATCGGACACAGCCCAGCCATCATGCGGTTGCGCGACCAGATCCGCAAGATTGCGCCGCTGGACATCCCGGTGCTGATCCAGGGTGAAAGCGGGACAGGCAAGGAACTGGTCGCCCAGGCCCTGCACATGCTCAGTTCGCGCAGTCCAGAGCGCCTGGTCACGGTCAATGCCGCCGCCCTGCCGGCCCAGCTGGTCGAAAGTGAACTGTTCGGCTATGCCCCGGGTTCATTCACCGGGGCCGATCAAAAGGGCCGCGCCGGGAAATTCGAGCAGGCAGATCGGGGCACGTTGTTTCTCGATGAAATCGGCGATATGCCTCTCGAGGTTCAGGCCAAGCTGCTGCGCGTTCTGCAAGACCGCATCGTCGAACGCGTGGGCAGTGCCAGCCCGAGAAAGATCGATTTCCGGCTCTGCTCGGCGACCAACCGTGATCTTGAAGAGTTCGTCGAGCTTGGGCGCTTCCGCCTCGATCTGTTCTATCGCATCAGCCCGGTGATCATTCATGTCCCGGCGCTGTCTGAACGTCTCGAAGACATTCCGCAGTTGCTGAACCATTTTCTGTCTGAATTTGCGACACAATATGGTCGTGACATGCCCATCGTGGACACCGATGCGCTGGACCATCTCATGGGGCGTGCCTGGCCAGGCAATGTGCGCCAGTTGCGTCATGTGGTCGAACGCGCGTTTGTGTTCTGCGAGGATGGGCGCCTGGGCATCCGGAACTTCGAGGCCACGGCTTCGCAAGCCGATGGTCACGCAGGGCGTACGGCTGGCCTGGCCAGCCTGGGCGACATAGAGGAAGGTGGATTGCGAGACGCCCTGGATCGCTACGAGCGCGAGATCATGGACGAAGCCATGCTGCGATTCAAAGGCAACAAGAAAAGGGTGGCCGAATATCTCGGCATCTCGCGCACCTATCTGTACAAGAAAATGCAGGGCTGAGGCCTGCGGTTTTCAGCGGTTGTCATACGGCGCGTCTCATTCTGGCATGGATCTTGCGGGTACAAGGCTTGTGTCTGTCGGAGGAAGCAAGATGAATGACGCCAATGCCGCAAAGGCGCTGGAACCGGCCCGCCTGCCATGGCAGGACTTGCCGGTGCGGCCCGTGGGCGCGGGGTTTCAGATGTTGTCCGGGTTTGTCGTCCTGGACCTCACGACATCGATTGCCGGCCCGTACGCGACCATGCTGCTGTCGGATTTTGGAGCCGAAGTCATCAAGGTCGAGCGACCCAACGGCGATGACGCCCGCCATTGGGGGCCTCCATTCCTCGAAGGCCATTCCCTGTGGTTCACTGCGGTCAATCGCAACAAGAAGAGCGTGGTTCTGGATCTGGGCTGTGCCGAGGGGCAGGCGCAGTTCCGTGCCCTGTTGCAGCGGGCCGATGTGCTCGTGTGCAACCAGCCGCTGGATGTGCAGCGCAAACTGGGCATCGACCATGAAACGCTCAGGGCGTTGAAAAGCGATCTGGTCTTTGTGTCCATTACGGGGTTCGGCCTTGACGGCGAGCGGGCCGACCTGACCTGCTACGATCTGATCGCAGAAGGGTATTCCGGCATCATGGACATCACTGGCGAAGCCGATGGGCGCCCCCAGAAGATCGGCGCCCCGGCGGCCGACATGCTGGCGGGCCAGGACGCGGCCATGGCGGCCGTGGTGGCCTTGCTCGCGCGTGAGCGCACGGGCGAAGGCGCCAAGATCGACATCAGCCTGGCCGAAAGCATGACGCGGTTTCTGGCCTGCCGGATTTCCAGCTACCTGGGCTCGGGTGAAATTCCTGCGCGTTCGGGGGGTACGGACAGTGTCATTGCCATTTATCAGAGTTTCGAAACCGCCGATGGTCTGCTGTTGAATCTGGGGCTGGGTTCGGATGCCATCTGGAAACGCTTCTGGGCGGCGGTAGGCGACCCGCAGTATGCCGCCCGGCCTGAATTTTCCACGAATGCGAGGCGGCGTGCGCATCGCAGTGAAATCGTGGCCGACATCCAGGCGATCCTGCGCACCCGAACCCGTGCGCAGTGGCTCGAGATCTTCGCGAACAGTCGGGTTCCGGCCGGGCCGATCAACCGGGTCGATGAAACCGCACATGATCTCGCCTTTCAGCAGCGCGGCCTGTTTTTCACGCTGCAGGACGGCACGCAACAGGTGCCCCAGGTGGGCCTGGGGATCCGCATCGATGGCCAGTCGGCGACCCCGCGTGCAGCACCGCCGAGGCTGGGGGAACACACCGCGTCCATACTGGCCACGCTGGCGAAACGCAAGACCGCACAGGGTGAACCCTCATGACCATCCGCAGGCATTCGCACCGTACACGATCACCGATATTCATTGTCACCCGAGAGTCATCATGCGTCCTTTCCTGACCCTGCATGATCCGGCCACCAGCAGGGAATACTATGCGCGGGGCCTTTGGCAGCCTGATACGTTCTACATGCTGATGCGCAGGCATGCGGCGCGAGCGCCGTCGGCGCAAGCCTTGCGCGATGGCAGCAATCAGTTCGACTGGATCAGCCTGAAGGCCCGCGTGGATGCGCTGGCGGATGATTTTCTGGAACGCGGCCTGGTGGCGGGGGATCGCGTGTCGCTCTGGATGTCGAACCGGGTCGAGGCCGTCATTGCCTTTCTGGCCTGTTCGCGCATTGGCGCAGCGTGCAACCCGTCGTTGCATCGCAGCTACACTTGCGCCGAGATTGTCAGCCTGTTGACAGAACTCCAGTCCTCGGTGCTGATCACTGAAGATGGCTGGGGGGCCGATCGGGCCAGCCAGGACTTCGATGCCATGCTGGCGCGCCTGCCCTTCCTGAAAAAAGTGTATCGGCCACAGGTTTTTCCACTGCACATCACCGGTGTGCATGATCACATGCACGACAACCCGGATTCCGTGGCCTATCTGGCCTTCACTTCGGGCACCACGGGCAAGCCCAAATGTGTCATGCATTCCTCGAACACATTGCTGGCCAATGCACGTGGCCTGGCGCATGACTGGTCACTGTCCGAACACGATGTGATCCTGACGCTCAGCCCCCTTTCGCACCACATCGCCTGGGTCGCTGCGGGGCAGTGGCTGGTCAGTGGGGCCGCGCTGGTACTGGATGATCCGCCCCATGGCATGAGCCGCCTCGACTGGATCATCGAAACCGGAGCCACCTATGTGCTCGGGGTGCCCACCCATGCGATGGATATCCTGGCCGAACAAAAGACGCGCGGCCTGTCGGCCATGGGCGCCGTTCGCGTGTTCTACATGGCCGGCGCGCCCATCCCGGAGATCGTCGCCAGGGCATTTGCCGATCAGGGCATCACGCCGCAGAACATCTACGGGATGACAGAAAACTCCTCGCACCAGTATACGCATCCGGACGATCCCAGGGACGTCTGGATCTCCACCTGTGGGCGCGGGGGGCCGGCCTACGAGGTGCGGATCTGGGACCCGGACCATCCCGAGCACGAACTGCCGGTCGGCCAGACCGGTGAAATAGGGGGGCGGGGTGCGGCACTCATGCTGGGATATTTCGGCAACCAGGAGGCCACCGACCGGGCCTTCAACCGGCGAGGGTTCCTGATGTCGGGCGATCTGGGCTCGCTGGATGCGCAAGGCAATCTGCGCATCGAAGGGCGTGCCAAGGACCTGATCATTCGTGGCGGCCACAATATTTACCCATCGCGAATCGAATCGCTGGCGCTTGCCCATGGCGCGGTCGCCAAGGCGGCGGCCTTCCCGGTGCCCGATGAGCGTCTGGGCGAAAGGGTCTGCCTGGCCGTCATCGGGCAGGTGAGTGCCGAAGACATGCTGGCCCATCTGGCCCGCGAAGGCCTGTCGAAATTCGACATGCCCGAATGGTTCATCGCGCTCGAGTCCCTGCCACTCACGGCCAGCGGAAAAATCCTCAAGCGTACGCTCACCGAGCAGGTCAGGGCCGGGCGCCTTCGTCCCGAGCCTGTACGTTATGTTGTAGACAAAGGATGAACACCCATGGTGAATCTGAACATCATCGAAGAATTTGCCTGCCTGACGCTCGATCGCCCACAGGCCTTGAATGCGCTGTCATTTGCCATTCTGGGCGAGATCCGGGATGCGCTGGATGAGGTTGCCCGCATGTCGGATGTCCGGGCGCTGCTGATTACCGGCGCGGGCAGCAAGGCATTTTGTGCGGGTGCCGACATCAAAGAGCTGCGCCACCGTGATCTGGTGTCGCAGCGCCGGGGTGCCGAACTGGGTCAGGCGATCTTTGCCCGGCTCGATCGCCTGCCGGTGGCCTCGGTGGCCTTGGTGAATGGCTACGCGTTTGGTGGCGGTCTCGAACTGGCGCTGGCGTGCACTTTCCGCCTGTGCACGCCCAATGCGGTGTTCGGCCTGCCGGAAGTCAAGTTGGGCCTGATCCCCGGATATGGCGGTACCCAGCGCCTGCCGCGGCTGGTGGGTGAAGGCCGGGCGCTCGAAATGATCATGACGGGCCGCTCGGTGAAGGCCGATGAGGCCGAACGCATCGGCCTGGTGCAGCGCGTGGTCGATGCCGACGGTCTGCTGGCGGCCGGCATGGCCTACGCGCGCCACTTCACCTGTTACAGCCTGCCAGTACTCGAATTTGCCCGGCGGGCCGTGCAGCGCGGCATGGACCTGCCGATCGAACAAGGGCTGCAGCTCGAAGCCGAGCTGTCGACGCTGGCTTATCGTACCGAAGATGCCGAAGAAGGCATGCGGGCTTTTGAAGAAAAACGCTCACCGGAGTTCAAGGATGGCTGAAGGTTTGTTTATTGTGACGGGCGGGTCCAAGGGGATTGGCCAGGCGATTGCCGCCGAACTGGTCCAGCGGGGCCGGGACGTGGTCTGCCTCTCGCGCTCGGGTGCCGGGCCGGTTGGCCGGCATCTGACGTGCGACATGACCGATGAGGCGGCGGTGCGCGATGCCATTGCAGAAATTGCGGCACAGGGTCCGATTGCAGGCCTGGTCAACAATGCCGGGGTGCACGTGGGGGGTTCGGCGGACACGCTCACGGTTGCCGACTTCAACCGTGCGATGGCGCTGAATGCCACGGCGGTCATGGTGGCCGCCAGGGAAACTTTTCCGTTTCTGCGCGAACATGGCGGTACCATCGTCAATATCGGTTCATTCTTTGACCGCATGGGGGCGCCCGACAATCTGGCCTATTGCGCCTCGAAGGCAGCCGTCGCCGCGATGACCCGCGTCATGGCCGTCGAGTGGGCATGTCACGGCATTGCGGTGGTGAATGTGGCGCCGGGCTACATCGAAACCGACCTGAACCGGGATTTTCTTGCCCGGGAAAAGGTCCGGGCGTGGCTCAAGTCCAGGGTGCCGACCGGGGGGGCGGGCAAGCCCGAAGATGTGGCCCGCCTGGTGGCCGCCATCCTGACCGCAGCCATCCCGTTCCTGACGGGTGAAACCATTTATATCGATGGTGCACAGGGGATCAATCACTGATGAAGCTATTCGAACAACTGGCACGCAGCCGCCGCTGGGATCCCGAAGAGCGGCAAATTCTCGAGCAGGTGCAGCGTGTGGCCGATGAGGTGATCGCGCCAAATGCCGCAGACATCGATCGCACGGGCGAATTTCCCTGGGAAAACGTGCAGGCCCTCAACGAACTGGGCCTGAACATGCTCTTCGTGCCCGAGGCGTACGGGGGGCTGGGCATGTCCTATGCCCTGTACATAGAGGTCGTGTCCATCATTTCAGAAGCCTGCGCATCCACAGGCATCATCTATGCCACGACCTTCCATGGCATGAAGCCCCTGATCCAGTATGGCAGCGACGCGCAGCGTGCCCGGCTGCTGCCGCGCATCGCCGGGGGTGGCCTGGGCGCACTGGCGATCACCGAGCCGTCGGCCGGTTCGGATGCGACGGGCATGAAGACGCGCTTCACGCCCGACGGCGATGACATCATTGTCGATGGTTCGAAGATCTTCATCTCCAATGGCGATGTCGCCGATCTTTATCTGCTGTTCGGAAAATGGTCGACCATCGACGATCCCAGGCGGGCGATTTCGGTGCTGATCTTCGAGCAGGGCACGCCTGGCTTCGAGGTGGTGTCCAAAGAACGCAAGATGGGGCATAACGGTTCATCCACCTGCGGCCTGTCCTTCTCGGGCTGCCGGGTCCCGCGGGCCAATCTGCTCGGTGAGCCGGGTGATGGCCTGGCGATCCTGCTTGCGTCGCTGAACAAGTCCAGGCCGTCGGTGGCTGCCCATGCCCGCGGCATCGCGCGGGCAGCCTTCAAGGATATGGTGGCCTATGGCAACGAGCGCGTGCAAAGCGGCCGGTCCATACTGGGCTTCCAGGGCAATCAGTTCACCCTGGCCGATCTGGCCAGCGAGCTGCTGATGCTCGAGCGCTGGATCGATTACGTGGCCCAGCTGGTCGATGACGGGGTGGACGACATGGGGCTCGAGGCCTCCATCGCCAAGCTGCGGGCTTCCGATCTGGCCATGGCCATGGCATCCGAGTGCGTGCAGTTCCACGGCGGCTATGGCTATTGTCAGGACTATCGCGCCGAGCGCCTGATGCGCGATGCAAAGATCACCCAGATCTGGGAGGGCACCAACCAGATCCACCGGCAACTCATCGGACGGAGCTTTCTGAACAAATGACTGCAATCAAAAAAGTGGCTGTCTGCGGCGCAGGCGGCACCATGGGGGCAGGCATTGCGCTGGTCGCGGCGCGTGCCGGATATGAAACAATCTGTCATGACCAGTCGGCCGAAGGGCTGGCGCGGGCTCGGGTGGCGGCTGGCAAATTCTTCGACAAGGCGGTGCAGCGCGGCCGCCTGTCGTCCGAGGAGGCCGCAGCTGCCCTGGCACGCATGCACGACGAAACCCGGCTCGAGGCGCTGGCTGACTGCGACCTGGTCATCGAGGCCATCTTCGAGGATCTCGAGATCAAGAAACAGCTTCTCGCACAGCTGGATGCGCTGTGCAAGCCAGAGACCCTGTTCGCATCCAACACCTCGACGTTGTCGATTTCCGAAATCGCCGCTGGCTGTGCGCGCCAGGATCGGGTCGTGGGCATGCATTTCTGCCTGCCCGCCCAGGTCATGAAGCTGGTCGAGATGTCGCGTGGGATCCAGACTTCCGATGCGAGCTTCGAGGCTGCCTGGGCCTGGGTCGAGGCCGCCGGGCAGAACCCGGTGCAGACGCAGGACAAACCCGGCTTCATCCTGAACGCGCTGCTCGTGCCCTTCAATAACGATGTGCTGCGCCTGATCGATGAAGGCACGGCCACCCCGGCAGACATCGATACGGCCATCTGCTCGGGGCTGGGCTACAAGATGGGGCCCTGTACGCTGCTCGATCTGGTCGGCATGGATACGCAGCAGCGCCTGGGCGAGGCCTTCTATCCCATCACGCTGGACCCGCGTGCCGCAGTGCCGCCCCTGGTGCGGCGCATGGTGGCGGCCGGCAGGCTGGGCCAGAAATCGGGCCAGGGGCTGCTGGCAGGCACTACCACCGTGCGCGAGCCGGCGCGCGAAAGCCCCGGCTTTCGGGTGGTTCGGCAGGCCGACAGCCGTTCGTTTCCCGAGGGGGACGCCTTCCTCGACCGGGCCGCGTCCGGGCCTGCCGAGGTCACCCTGTGCCTGGGCGGGGCGTACGAGCCCGACCCCACCAGAACGGCGGTGCTGGTCGAGCTCACCACGGAATGCCTGGGCCATCATACTGGCGAGGATTCAGGGCGCGAGGGGTCCAATGTGCTGGGGTTCGCGCGCTACCGCAATGGCAGCGATGCGCCGTCCAGGCTGGTGGAAATCGTGCGCCAGCCGCATACGGATGGCCGGGCGCTCGAAGCGGCGCGCGCGCTGTTCGAAGCGGCCGGGCTGGACACTGTGGTGTGCGCCGATCGGCCGGGCCGGATCATCGACCGGCTGGTACGGCCCAAGTACAATGATGCCCTGCGCTTCCTGGACGAGGGCCTGGCCCTGGCCGAAGACATGGACAAGACCTGCCGCCTGGGGCTGGGCTACCCTGATGGGCCCATCGAGCGGGTCACCCGTGGGGGGCTGGCCTGGCACCACGACGTCAGCATCGCAATCTGGCGCATGACGGGCCAGGCGGCCTACAGGCCCGCACGCAGGGCTGTAGTGGCGCACGATCGCGCGTCGAAACAATCTTGACAGGAGAAAGACCTATGCGCAGCTATCGGGTTCACGCATTTGGCGAGCCCTCATCCATGGTGATCGACGAGCTCGATGATCTGGCACCGGGCAATGACGAGGTCCTGGTGGACGTCGAGGCGATCGGCCTGAATTTTCCCGACGTGCTGGTGGTGCGGGGCCAGTACCAGTTCCTGAAGCCGCTGCCCTTCACCCCGGGCAAGGATCTGGCAGGCGTGGTACGTGCGGTGGGCTCGGCCGTGCAGGGGATCCGGCCTGGCGATCGGGTGTTGAGTCATGTCGAATCAGGGGCGTATGCCGAACAGGCTCTCGCCCTGTCCGGGCAGACGTATGTCCTGCCGGATGACATGTCTTTTTCAGAAGCGGCGGCCATGGGGCTGGTCTATCAGACCGCGTACTTCGCCCTGGTCGAACGGGCCCGGCTGGCATCGGGGGAAACCGTGCTGGTGGGTGGTGCCGCGGGCGGGATCGGGCTGGCCGCGGTCCAGGTGGCCAAAGGCCTGGGGGCCACGGTGGTTGCAGGGGTGCGCGGCGACGAAGAGGCCGCCCTGGCGCGCGAATCGGGTGCCGACTACACGATTGATCTGTCGGGTGGCAACCTGCGCGACGGCATTCGTGACCAGATCCGCGCCCTGCCGCTCGAAAAGGGTGGGGTCGACATCGTGATCGATCCCCTCGGGGCTGATTTCTTTGCGGGCGCCATTCGTGCCCTGGCCTGGTGCGGCCGCCTGGTGGTGATTGGTTTTGCCGCCGGCGAGATCCCCACCATCAAGGTCAATTACCTGCTCGTCAAGAACATCGCTGTGCTCGGCATCCAATGGAGCGACTATCGCGACTACACGCCCGAGCGGGTCCACGAGGCCCAGCAAGCCCTGTTCGAATTGTGGCGTCAGGGCAAGGTGCGGCCGCACATCGCGCGCAGCGTGGGCTTCGAAGCCCTGCCCGAGGCACTATCGCTGGTCGGGCAGGGCAAGGTCCGTGGCAAGGCGGTGGTCACCGTGCGCCAGGCGTCCGCATGAGCGCGGCCGTGCAGGCGCTGGCCCGCGATGTGATCGTCGCAGTCGTGGGGGCCGGTACCATGGGGGCCGGCATTGCGCAGGTGGCCGCGGCCGCGGGCCACAGGGTGCGCCTTGCGGACGCCAGCCACGAGGCGGCGCAGGCCGCACACGCGCGCATTCGAGCGGCACTCGAATCCCGTGTGGCCCGTGGCAGGATGGACTCCAGCGCCTGCGTGGCGCTGCTCGAGCGTATCGAAGTCGCGCCTGGCATCGACCAGCTGGGCCGCGCCGGGCTGGTGATCGAGGCCATTTTCGAGGATCTGCAGGCCAAGCAGGCGCTGTTTCGCCAGCTCGAAGCGACCATGGCGCCAGAGGCCATTTTCGCGACCAATACCTCGTCGGTGTCGGTCACGGCCATCGCGTCCGTGCTCGAGCACCCGGAACGGCTGGTGGGCATGCATTTCTTCAACCCGGCCCCCGTGATGAAGCTGGTCGAGGTGATCAGCGGGTTGCAGACCGCGCCGTCGGTGGCCGACACCATCCATGCCACGGCGCTGTCCTGGCAAAAAAAGCCGGTGCACGCACGCTCCACGCCGGGTTTCATCGTCAATCGCGTGGCCCGGCCGTTTTATGCCGAAGCCCTGCGGGTGGTCGAAGAAGGGGCGGCGCGCCCCGAGCAGGTCGATGTCCTGCTGACCGCTGGTGCCGGTTTCAGAATGGGTCCGTTTCGCCTCATGGACCTGATTGGCAATGATGTCAATCTGGCCGTGACGCGTTCGACGTTCCAGGCCTATTTCAACGACCCGCGCTATCGGCCTTCGCTGCTGCAGGCTGAACTGGTGGCTGCGGGGCGCCTGGGCCGCAAGACCGGGCGCGGTTTCTATGACGACGCGCAGCCAGTGGCCAGCCCGCCGCCACTCGCACCGGCGCCTCTTCGTCAGCCGGTGCAGGTGTCGGGCAGGCTGGCGCCCATTGCCGGCCTGCTGGGGCGGATGACATCGCTGGGGATCGAATGCCACGTGAGCGAATCAGACGCGCCGGCCATTATCCGGTATGGCCGCGCGGCGCTTCAAATGACCCATGGCCTGCCAGCCAGCCTGCTGGATCGGGGCGCCGATCATGGCTGGGTCGTTTTCGATCTGGCCGATGACTACGGCACTGTCACGGATCTTGGCATTGCCATCCAGGATGGCGCGCCAGCCGCCGTCGCTGCAGATGCCCAGGCACTGCTGGCGGGCCTGGGCATCCGTGCGCACGTGCTGGATGATACGCCGGGCCTGGTGGTGGCGCGGACGCTGGCAATGCTGGCCAATGAGGCCGCCGAAGCCTGGCTGGCGGGGATCGCCACCGCGCAGGGCATCGACGATGCCATGCGGTTTGGCGTCAATTACCCGCGTGGCCCCTTCGAGTGGGCCGAGCGCATGGGGGCCCGTTACTTTGTCGACGTGCTCGATGGCTTGTGCGCCAGCTACGGCGATGCACGCTACCGGGTATCGGTCAAACTGCGGCGCATGGCCGCGTCTCGCGTCTAGGCACAGGGGGCGCCCATGAAACATCCCGACCTGCCGGTGCATGAGGTCCATGCCATCCGGTATGCGCGTCATGAGCGTACTGCTCGCGACAACTTCGTGGGTGGCGACCCGCATGAAAACCACGCCATGCCCATGGATTATTTCGTCTGGGTGGTGCGTGGCCCCGAGCGGGTCCTTGTGGTGGATACGGGCTTCAATGCCCGGGTGGCTGCAGCCCGCGGCCGCGAATTCCTGCGCTGCCCCGTGGCCTCGCTGGCGCTGCTGGGCATCGAGCCACAGACGGTCGAAGATGTGGTGATCACGCACTTGCATTATGACCACGTGGGCAATTTCGATCGCTTCCCCAGCGCGCGCTTTCACGTACAGGATCGCGAAGTCAGCTTTGCAACCGGGCGGCACATGCGTCATGCCAGCTTGCGGGCGGCATACGAGGCGCATGACGTAGCAGAATTCGTGTTGCGCGTCTTCGAGGAGCGCGTGGTCTTTCACGATGGCGACGAGACCCTGTACCCCGGTATTTCGCTGCACTGGGTCGGCGGCCACACGGCCGGCCTGCAGGTGGTGCGGGTGCATACCCGCAAGGGCTGGCTGGTGCTGGCTTCGGATGCCTCGCACTATTACGCCAACATGGAAGGCCGGCGCCCGTTTCCCATTGTCTACAACGTAGGCGAGATGCTCGAGGGCCACGAAAAGGTGTATCGCCTGGCTGATTCTGCCGATCTGGTGATTCCGGGGCATGACCCCGCCGTGATGGCACGGTTTCCCGCGGCATCTGCTGAACTGGCCGGCATCATCGCCCGGCTCGATTGATCGTCATTGCCACTTCATTACTCAAAGGAGCCAGTCGTATGGGCAAAGATGCAGAAAACGAACTCGAAAGCCTCTTTCAAAAGGGCCTGGACATGCGCCGTGAAGTTCTCGGCCCGGACTATGTCGACGGCTCGCTGCAAAAAGCCAATGATTTCATGATGAGTTTCCAGCACATCACCACCGAGTGGTGCTGGGGCTACGCCTGGAATCGTCCGGGGCTGGAGCGCAGGATCCGCAGCATGCTCAATCTGGCCATGCTCACGGCCCTGAACCGCCCCAATGAACTGCGCCTGCACGTCAAGGGGGCGTTGCGCAATGGCGTGACGGTCGATGAGATCCGTGAAGTGCTGCTGCAGGCAACCGTTTACTGCGGCATCCCGGCAGGGCTCGATGCGTTCAAGTCGGCCAACCAGGTCCTCGAAGAGGAAGGCGCGTTTGAAGCAGGGCAGGGCTGAGATCATGGTCCAGAAGACCTACGAGACCATCGGCTTCATCGGTACCGGGCACATGGGGGCGCCCATGGCCAGTTGCCTGCATCGGGCAGGCCATGCCCTGGTCCTGCTCGATGCCGATCGCCAGGCGGCGCAGCGGCTGGCTTGCGAACTGGGTGGGTCTGTCCGGGTGGCCACGACCGGTGCCGAACTGGCTGCCGATTGCGATCTGGTCATCACCATGCTGCCGACCAGCGCCATCGTGCGCGCCGTGCTGTCCGGAGACGAGGGCGTGCTGTCCGGCCTGCGCCCCGGCACGCCCGTGCTGGACATGACCTCTGGCATACCGCACGAAACCCAGCGCCTCTCGGGCGAGGTCGAACGTGCCGGGGGCATCCTGCTGGATGCGCCGGTATCGGGCGGCGTGGCGCGTGCCCGGGCCGGTGAACTCACCATCATGGTGGGCGGGGCTGCCGCCTGGGTCGAGGCGGTCCATCCCGTATTGGCGGCCATGGGTACGCAGGTCCTGCATGTCGGAGCCACAGGCTCGGGGCATGCCATGAAGGCCTTGAACAACCTGGTATCGGCGGGCGGCTTTCTGATCGGGATCGAGGCGCTCATGATAGGCCAGCGCTTCGGCCTGGATCCGGGTGCGATGGTGGATGTCCTCAATGCGTCCACCGGCATGAACAACTCGACGCAGAAGAAATTCAGGCAGTATGTGCTGTCCAGATCGTTTGCGTCCGGGTTTGGCCTGGACCTGATGGTCAAGGATCTCACCATTGCCCTGTCGATTGCGACGGCAGAAGGCACCCCGGCGCCATTCTCGGCCTTGTGCCGCGAGTTGTGGGCGAGTGGGGCCGGCATGTTGGGCCCCGGGCAGGATCACACGGCCATCGCCCGGCTGGTCGAGGCGCTGGCGCATACCGAACTCGGGGTGGCCAGCCAGGTCGACACATGAGCCCGCTGTAGCCCGGCGCATCGACACATGGGCCCGCCGTGGCCCGGCTGCCCGGGCTCAGGCGATGGAGCCCAGGGCCGATGCCTTGCCGCCGGATATTCTGTGGGCGATCATCTGCAGGGGCCGTTCGAGCGCCTGCACATGGGGTGATCTGCCCAGGCTCAGGCGCAGTGCATGCGGGACGGCGCCCTCGCCGATCAGGAAGTGCGATGCCGGCGAGACCTGGATGCCTTCGCGGTAGAGTTCGGCACTCAGGTCATCGGGCCGGATCTGGCCGGTATCGACCCATATGTGGTAGCTTGAGGTCTCGTCTGCCGTATGCAATGACGCGCCCAGGATGCGTCGTGCCAGGGCCATGCGCCGGCGAGCTTCATCCCGGTGCCGAACCACGCACTGCTGGGCCCGCCCGGACTCCACCAGCCGGGTGGCGAAACCCATCTGCAATGTGGGTGCGGTCCAGCCCAGATTGAACAGAGCATCACGCAGCCGTGGCATCCAGTGGCTACCAGCGGCCAGGTACCCAACGCGTAAGCCGGCCGCAATGGTCTTTGACAGGCTTGTGACCAGTATGGTCTGGTCAGGTGACTGCGTCATCAGCGGGGGTGGCGCGTCATCACCACCCAGCAACCCGTAGATGTCATCTTCGATGATCGGGAGATTGGCAGACTTCGCGACTCGGCAGAGCATGGCTCGATTGGCGGTGGAATAGGTGGCCGTCGTGGGGTTGTGCATGATGGGCGTACACACGATGGCCTTTGGCGCATGTGCCCGCAGCGCCTTGCGCAGATCGTCGAGGCACAGCCCTTCGCTGTCGAGACGGATCCCGATCAGGCGGATGCGCAGCATTTGGCTGATACGCCGCAGGCCGGTGTAATTCAATTGCTCGCACAGCACGGTGTCGCCTGGTTGGGTAAGTGCCGACAGGCATGCCAGCAGCGCCTCGTGGGCGCCCTGGGTGACCAGGATGTTGCCGGGCGCCACGGCCAGGCGGCGCAGTGCCAGCCACTGGCGGGCCGCCTGCCGATGGCGCTGGTCGCCAGGGATGGGATCGTAATCGAAGCAGTTCGCGTACCGGCCGTCTCGCGCCAGCTCATGGAGATTGTCGCGCAGGATGTCGTGCACCAGCGATGCAGGGGGGGCATTCAGGGATAGATCACGCGCAGAGTCGGCCAGTACGCCCGCGGCGCCTGGGCCGCCCTCTGCCGGCATGGCGGCTGGTATGTGGGCGATGAATGTGCCGCTGCCACGCTTGGTGTGGATCAGCCGCTGATGCGTAGCCCGTTCAATCGCCCTGGTGAGCGTGGCGATGGTGACCCCCAGGTAGCGCGCAATGTCGCGCTGTGGCGGCAGACGCAGGCCAGGAGGCAGGTCGCCCCCTGCCATCCCGTCACGGATGGCCTGGGTGATGGCGATATATTTTGGCGTGCCGTCCAATGCAAGGCGGGGTGCCCAAGTGCCAATGAGCGGTGGCCGTGGCGCATCGGGCGCGGCGGGTGATGATGCAGGGTACGTGCTCTGGTGCCTGGAATCGTTGCCTGTTGACGGCATGGTTGATCGCTTCAAATACTGGTTGATCATCTTGATAATACTATATAGCATCATTAATCAGACCAGTATGCTTTTAGGAGAATGAAATGGTGCAGCCCAGCCTGCAGGCTTTGATCGATGGAGAACTTTACGTGCCCGGGCTGTCAGCCGAGCATGTGGCGCAAGCCTACGGCATTCCAGTCGCCCAGATCGCCAAGCTGGGCTCGGCGGAAAACCCTCATGGGGCCTCGCCCATGGCACAGGCCGCGGTCAAGGCCGCACTGGGGCGCCTGTCCCTGTATCCCGACTGGACGGCACAAGACCTGCGTTTGGCCATCGCCCGAAAGTTCGGCTTCGACCCGGAGGGTGTCGTCTGTGGTTCGGGCGAAACTGAAGTGATTTCCATGGTCATACGGGCCTTTGCCGGCCCTGACGAGGCCGTGCTCATGCATGAACTGTGCTTTCCCCTGTACCGGATTTACACGGCCTGCGAGGGCCGGCGCCCGATTTATGCACCCATGGGCAAGGATTTCACCTTCGAGATGGACGCCTACGTCGCCCTGCTGCAGCGCGAGCGTCCACGGATCGCCTTCCTGACCACTCCCCACAATCCCTCGGGGCGCCTGTTGCCGGATACCGACATCCGGCGCGTGTGTGAATCAGCAGATCCCCGCACACTGGTCGTGCTGGACGAAGCCTACATCCACTACAGCGAAACACCGGGCAGCCTGCACCTGCTGCGCGACTACCCGAACCTGATCGTGCTGCGCACGTTCTCCAAGGCCTACGGTCTGGCCGGTCTGCGGATCGGTTTCGGGATTGCACACAACCCGGCACTGATCGAGCCGCTCAGGCGCATCAAGCCCACCTGGAACATGGGGCAACTACAGATTGCCGGTGGCGTGGCCGGTATCGAGGACAATGCGCACGTCGACCGTGCCGTACAGACCATTTCCACAAGCCGGTCGCACGTGCAGGCCCAGATGGCCTCGATGGACCGCTTCCGCATGGTGCCCGGCTCGCGTTCGAATTTCTTTCTCACCGAGATTCTCGATCCCGACCTGGGGGCCAGCGACGTATTCAACCAATTGCTCGAACATGGCGTCATTGTCAAGGATGGCAATGATATCCAGGGGCTGGGGGATCGATATCTGCGCGTGGATCTGAACCTGCAGGAGCACATGGATCACTTCCTTGGGGCACTGTCGCAAGTGCAGGCACCCAGCCGCGTCTGATGCCGGAGCGTGCGATGGAAAAGCAGGCCATGCTGATCGGCATCGACGTGGGCGGTACATTCACCGACGTGATTGCCTTGGTACCCGCCAACGGGCAGATCGTGGCAAGCTTCAAGGTGCCTTCCACGCCCGATGATCCGGCAGCGGCCGTGATCGACGCCCTGCAGCGCCTGGCGGGCATCCGTTCGTTGCAGGGCGCCACCGTATGCCACGGGACGACCGTGGGCACCAATACGCTGATCCAGCGAAAGGGCGCACGGGTTGGCCTGCTGACTACGGCCGGCTTTACCGACATCATTGAACTGCGGCGCCAGGACCGGCCAACCCTGTACCACCTGGCCGTTCGGGTGTCCGAGCCGCTGGTACCCCATGAGCGGCGTTTCGGGGCAGACGAACGGCTGGATGCGTGCGGCAGGGTCGTCCAGCCGCTGATGGGCGTCGACGCCTTGCTGGACCAGATCCGGTCCTCAGGGGCGGATGCGTTTGCCATCTCGTGCCTGCATGCCTATGCCAATCCCACGCATGAGGTCCGCCTTGCCGAGGCCCTGAAGCAGGCCTTCCCGGGTCGTTTCATTTCAGTGTCGCATGACGTCTGCCCCGAATTTCGCGAATACGAACGCACCAGCACCACGGTCGTCAACGCATACATCGGGCCCGCTGTGCAACGCTATGTGCGCCGATTGGATGAGGAAGCGCACCGAATGGGCATACGCAGCCTGATGGTCGTCAAGTCCAACGGCGGCCTGACCTCGCCGGACAATGCCCAGCGCTATCCAGTGCATCTCATCGAATCCGGTCCTGCAGCCGGCATGATCGCTACACAAGCCTATGCCCGTGCGACCAGGCGGCCCAATCTCATCGCATTCGACATGGGGGGGACGACGGCCAAGGCGGGGGTGATCCATGATTTTCAACCCCGGATCACGGATGAGTTTCGGGCCGATCGTCTCGAAGGCGGTCGCGATGTAGGCGGCTATCCCATTCGCAGCGCCGTGCTCGATATCGTCGAGGTGGGTGCCGGGGGCGGCAGTGTTGCCTGGATCGATCCGGGTGGGGTGCCCAAGGTCGGCCCGGACAGTGCGGGTGCAGATCCAGGGCCAGCCTGCTATGGCAGGGGCGGGGATCTGCCGACCGTGACGGATGCGCACGCGGTGATCGGCACGCTGACCAGCGAAACCTTCGCGGGCACCGGGATCCATTTTTCACGGGATGCGGCAGTCGATGCCATCGAGCGTCATATTGCCCGGCCCATGGGCTGGCCATTGGCCAGGGCGGCACATGCCATTATCGAGATCGCCGTGGCCAACATGACCGAAATGGTGCGCCTGGCCACGGTACGCCGCGGCTATGACCCCCGCGAATTCGCCATTCTGGCCTCGGGGGGCGCCGGTCCGCTGCATGCCGCCCTGGTGGGCGCCGAGGTGGGCGTCCGCGAAGTACTGGTGCCGCCACAGTCGGGGATTTTTTCAGCGCTGGGTGCCGTGCTGGGTGAGGTGCGTCACGATGTGTCAGCCACCCTGCTGACGCCACTCGAGGCGCTCGATCCACAGGCTGTGGCCGATGCCTTCGAGGGCCTGGCGACAAAAGCGGCCGGCTTGCTGGCGGCCGAGTCGGCCGATCCTGCGAATGCGCGTCAACAGCGTTTTGCGGATCTGCGTTTTGTCGGTCAGCTCTTCGAACTGCGCGTACCCCTCGGAGAGGTCGGTGATCCCATGCCATCGGTGGCCACGATCGAGGCGCGCTTTCGTACGGCGTACCGGGGTGCGTTTGGTTTCGATCTGGCGGGTTCGAGGGTTGAACTGGTGAATGTGCACCTGGTGGCCAGCCTGCCCCTGAAGATGCAAGGTGAGCGGCTGTTTGAACCGGCCGTGGCTGTGCCCGATGGCGCTGCGCCGCGCCAGTGCCCGTACATGGATCGTGACGGGCATGTGCAGCCAGTCGCCCTGTATCACGCCCAGGGCTGTGCAGGCCAGTCACTGCAAGGGCCTGCCCTGATCGATCATTCGGGCTCGACCATCTGGGTGCCGCAGGGCACGATCGCCCGGGTGCAGGTCGATGGCAGCGTCGTCTTCAGACTTTCCGCAGGACGAAAACATGGTCTTGAATGAACACACGCGGGCTCGCGGTGCCGAAGCGCCGGAGCCATCCTCGGTGGGTGATGCCGGCACCGAACCTGGTGTGCTGGAACAGGACCCGGTCACGTTCGAAGTGGTCAACAGCGCCCTGCATGCAATCTGTGCCGAAATGAAGAGCATTATCATGCGCACTTCATTCTCGCCGCTGCTCAGCTTGTCTGCTGACCTGTCCTGTGCCGTGCTGGACGTGCATTGCAACGTGATTGCACAGGGGGTCGACATCCCGGTGCACCTTGGCGCAGCTCGATATACAGGCCTGGCAGCCTTGAAATACTACCCTGCGGCATGCTGGCGGGATGGTGACGGCGTCTTGCTCAACGACCCGTACGAAGGGGGAACCCACTTGCCCGACATGTCGCTGCTGACGCCTGTTTTTGCGCACGGCACCCTGGTTGGGTTCGTTCTCAGCCGTATCCACTGGCCCGACATCGGCGGCATTGCCGCCGGAAGCTCGAGCGTATCCGATGAGATCATCAAGGAAGGCCTGCGCATTCCGCCCATCAGAATTCTCGAACAGGGGGTCGTACGTGAGGATGTCCTGCGGATGATCCTGGCCAATGTGCGGGTGCCCAGTGATCGCAAGGGGGATTTTCATGCGGCTCTGGCTGGCCACAGGCGAGCAACCGATCGTGTGCAGGACCTTTGCAGGCGATATGGTGCCGATGTCGTCACACAGGTCATGGCCGATACCCAGATCTACAGTCGGCGGCTGGTCGAAGCGCGGTTATGCAGGCTGCCGGATGCCGAAGTGGTTCGCGAAGAAACCCTGGACAGCGATGGCATTGGCGCGGATACCGCACCACGAATCCGGGTCCGGATCCGCAAGCAGGGTGTGCGCCTGGTCTTTGACTTCACCGGCTCTTCCCCGTGTGTGGCGGGGCCCATCAATGCGCCTCTGCCAGTGACGGCTTCGGCCGTGTTCTATACCGTGCTGAGTTTCCTGGGCGGTGACATTGCGCCCAATTCAGGGGTGTATTCGGGTGTGGAAATCATTGCGCCCGAGCGCTCCATCGTTCATGCGGCTTACCCTCATCCGGTTGTGGCGGCCAATACCGAAACGGCCAACCGATTGGCCGACATGCTGCTGGGTGCCCTGGGTGAAGCCTATCCCGAACTGGCCTGCGCCGGCAGCTATGGTTCGGCCTGCGTCTACACCATGGGCGGCGTGGCGCCTGGCAGCAACAGGCCCTTCGTCCATTATGAAACCATCGGTGGCGGCATGGGCGCCACTGCGGCAGGCCGAGGAATCAGCGGGCATCGGGTGCACATGGGCAACACCATGAATTTGCCGATCGAGGGCATCGAGGCCGGTATGCCCGTGCGTGTCATTGAATACGCCATCGTGCGCGGATCGGGTGGGGCCGGCCATCATCCTGGCGGTGATGGCGTGCGCAAGACCATCGAGGTACTGGTCGATGACGTGCAGGCATCGGTGCTCGGCGAGCGTACCAGAACGCCTGCCGCGGGCTGCGCGGGTGGTGCGCCCGGAGCCCTTGCGGGCTTTTTCATCCAGTCGGCCGATGGCCGCTGCCGCGAGCTCGTTGCCAAGAGCGGCCCCCACCGGCTGATGAATGGGGATCGTCTGGTCATGGTGACCGCAGGCGGCGGAGGCTGGGGGCAGGCCACGCCCTGAAGGGGGCCTGAAGAGGCGCCATCGGGGCGGCAGCGCGGTGTTGCCGGGCACGGGGCCTGGGCCGGCAGCGCGGGCCCCACAGCCCCGCAACAGCCTGGTTTCTGTACCGGCTTCCGAGAGTGAATGCCCCTTGATGAAGCCGTAGGTGGTGGCTGGCCTCAGGCGCTGGTGGCTGGCGCCTGTCTGGTTGCCCGGGCTCAGGCGCTGGTGGCCGGCCCCTGGCCGGCGCTGCGGCGCTGGCGCCAGTGCAGCCACTCGCCGACGATGCCGCGCCGGAATGCCAT